>Ga0209181_10000561_pt1 | contig 68684 bp, 54 predicted proteins | sample MAT05_FD_187208 | JGI IMG/M metagenome (GOLD analysis project Ga0209181, IMG submission 187208) | Freshwater microbial communities from Lake Fryxell liftoff mats and glacier meltwater in Antarctica - MAT-05 (SPAdes) (version 2) | ecosystem: Environmental > Aquatic > Freshwater > Ice > Liftoff... | reverse complement strand
TTCGGCGTGGGAACCCGCGGCGCGGCTTCCCTACCGGGTTCCCAAAACGAGCCCGGGCAGCTTAGGCTTTCGGAGCCGCACCGGATTTGAGCAGGTCGCGGATTTCCATGAGCAGCTTCACGTCGTCTGGCAGCGGGGTGGGTTCGGCGGGCTTTTCCTCGGCCTTCCTTCTCGTGAGGGCGACGAGGTAGTTCATCGGCTTGACGACCAGGAAGAAAACGACCGCGGCGAGGATGAGGAAGGCGATGGTGGCGTTGACGAAACTTCCGAACCCCAGCGGGCCGAGCTTTACTGCGCTGAAATCGGGCTGACCGCCGAGAAAGCCGATCAGCGGGGTGATCAGATCCTTGACCACCGACTCAACGACTTTCCCAAAAGCCGCGCCGATGACGACCCCCACGGCGAGGTCGACGACGTTGCCTTTGAGGATGAAAGTTTTGAATTCATTACCGATTGAGTGGATTTTCATAGTTCGTTGGTTGTGTCGCGTTTTGTTGCCAGTTTGATCGGACGGGTAAAGGCTCCTTTCCGCGGTTTCTCGATGTGAAAGCATTTGCCGCCGGCGTCGCCGCCGCTACCCTCTGCGCCCCCATGTCATTCCAAGCTCGCATCGACCACGACCTCAAGGACGCGATGAAGGCGAAAGATGCCGAGCGGCTCGGCGTGATCCGAATGCTGAAGGCGGCACTCAAGAATGCGTCGATCGAAAAGGGCGGCATGAGCTTCGAGCTGAGCGAACCGGATGCGCTGGCGATCGTGCGCAAGGAGGTGAAAAAGCGGCAGGATTCCATCGAGAGCTTCACGAAAGGCGGACGCCCGGAACTCGCGGCGAAGGAAGCCTCCGAGGCGAAGATCCTCGAGGCGTATTTGCCGCAGGCGCTTTCGCCGGAGGAAGTCGCAGCGCTCGTGGCGCAGGCCATCGCGGACGCGGGGGCCACTTCCAAAAAAGAAATGGGCGCGGTGATGAAACTGGCCAACGAGCGCGCCGCGGGCCGGGTCGATGGGCGCACGCTTTCCTCCGCTGTCTCCGCGGCGCTGCCATGATGCAGGAGACAGAAGTCAGGAGTCAGCAGTCAGGAGGAGCGGAGCGCTGGGCTTGTCTTCTGAATTCTGACTCCTGACTCCTGACTCCTGCCCCCGAATTTCCCCCATGGTCTCCGCCATCATCGTCGCCGCCGGCAGCAGCCGCCGCATGGGTTTCGACAAACTCTTCGCGCCGCTCGCCGGGCATCCCGTCCTGTGGTATTCGCTCAAGGCCTTCAGCGAATGCCGCGAGATCGACGAAATCCTCGTGGTCTGCCGCGAGGAGCAGATGGACGCGATCGAAAAACTCGCGAGCCGCGAGAAACTGGCGAAGGTCAAAAAGGTCATTAGCGGCGGCGCCGAGCGGCATATTTCGGTCTGGAATGGCCTGCAGGCGGTGCAGGCGCATGGGAGCGAATTCATCGCGATTCACGACGGTGCGCGTCCGCTGACCACGCCGAAGCTGATCAAATCCTGCCTCGATCTCGCCATCGATCACGGCGCGGCGTGCTGCGCCTCGCAGATCCCGGATACGGTGAAGCGCGCGAGCGTCGAGCAGATGGTGACCGAGAGCGTGGAACGCACCGGGCTGTGGGCGATGCAGACGCCGCAGGTCTTTTCCAGCGGGCTGATTTTGCAGGCTTACGCGGCGCTGATGGCGAAGCACGAGATGGTGACCGACGAGGTGTCCGCGGTGCAGAAGATGGGGAAGAAGATCGCGCTGCTGAAGAACGAGGACTGGAATTTCAAGATCACCTTTCCGCACGATCTGGAACTCGCGGAGCATGTGTTGGAGTTGCGCGTAAAGAAAAAGTCCCGAAAGTAGCGCCCGCTTTCTCCAATCCTCGTCAGTTTCTTCAACTTCGTCTCCCTCGGTGGACCGGGCGGCGAAGCGATGAAGACGAAGAGGACGATCAAGACGAAGACCTACGATGCAAAACCCCTACCGACTCACTCGCCTCGCGAATGGCACGCGGATCGCCTCCGTGGAAATGCCTTACATGCGCAGCGTGAGCATCGGCATCTGGGCCAGCGTCGGCGGTCGGCATGAGAGCGAGGCGCAGAGCGGCATCTCGCACTTTCTCGAGCACCTGCTTTTCAAAGGGACGAAGCGCCGCAACGCCAAGCGCATCACCGAAGCGGTCGAGGGCCTCGGCGGTTATCTGAACGCCTTCACCACCGAGGATCACACCTGCTACTACGCCAAGGCCGCTGCGCCGCATCTGCCCGACCTGTGCGATGTGCTGGCCGACATGTATTTGGAATCCGTCTTCGCGCCCGCGGAGATCGAGCGCGAACGCGAGGTCATCCGCGAGGAAATCCTGATGTATCGCGACCACCCCGCGCAGCACGCGCAGGAGCTGCTCACCGAGACGATGTGGCCGAAGCATCCGCTCGGCCGCCCGCTCACCGGCAGCGTCGAGAGCATCGCGCGATTCAAGCGCAACGACCTCGTCGACTTCCAAACCCAGCACTACACCGGGGCGAACACGATCGTCACCGTTGCCGGCCCGGTTTATCACGACCGCGTGGTGGAACTCCTTTCGCCGCAGCTCTCCCGCCTGCCGCGCGGCCGCGCCCCGCGCTTCCTCCGGGCTCGCAAGCATCAGGGCCCCGCGCAGCTCAGCCTGCACACGCAGGAGACCGAGCAGACGCAGCTCGCCATGGGCTTCCACGCTTTTGGCCGCGCCGACGACCGCCGCTTTGCGCTCAAGCTGCTCTCCGTGATCCTCGGCGAAAACATGAGTTCGCGCCTTTTCCAAAAACTCCGCGAGCGCCACGGCTGGTGCTACAACGTGCAGACCAGCATGGTCACGCTCGCCGATACCGGCGCCATCCACGTCTACGCCGGGCTCGATCCGGCAAATCTGGAGAAAGCCGTCCGCCTCATTTTAAAAGAACTCGAGAGCATCTGCGCCAAAGCGCCGAGCAAAGCCGAGCTGAAAAAGGCGCAGGATTACACCATCGGCCAGACGCTGATGGGGCTCGAAAGCACCAGCAATCAGATCATGTGGATGGGCGAGAGCGTCATCGGCTACGGCCATGTCCTCGACCCGTGCGAAGTGGAGCGCCGCATCCTGGAAGTCACGCCCGAGGACGTGCAGCAGACCGCCTGCTATTGCCTGAACCGGATGAAGCTCGGGCTCGCCGTCGTCGGCCCGTTCAAGGATCACGACAAGGTCCGCGGCTGGCTCGGCTAGCTGCGGTGCGCGTCCCACGGCACCCGCTGTGAACGGCGTGGACGATGGGGAAAATGGGGCTGTGGTGATTTTCACGGTCACTCCCTCGCGCGCCGCAGTCGTCATCGGCGGTGCTTGTCGTGCGCCGGGTCGGAAAGTTTGAATCTGCACGCGGGCTCGCGCCGCTGTCTCCTCTACAGCGTTCCCGCTTCCAACTCCTCGAGATAGTTGAACTCGGGCGACTTCACCCCGGCCTCCGCGCGGATTCTCACCAGCTCGGGTGAGTCGAAAAAGCGCTGGGCATCCGCCAGCGAAGTCCACACCGAAAAATGCACGATGCGGTTCGGGTTCGCGTATCCTTTAGCATCTGGTAGGAACGCTCGCCCGCGGCCCGCCGGATACCCGCCGCGCCGTCGAACCCCTTCTTCCACGCGCGATAGTTTGCGACTTCGTGAATGATCAGCACATGGGGCTCGCGGGAGGAGAGAGCAGGCGTGGGAGATTGGAAAGGTGGAAACCCGTCGGCCGTCTTTCGGTGTTCGGCTGGCCACGTTCTGCTCCGGGCGACCCCGATGCTGCCGGTCCTTCGATGAGTCCCGCACGCGGGGGAGAAGAAGGTGCAGGTGGAAACTTCGCTCTTTGCAACGAGCGGGGTACGGCTATCTTCGCCGCCCTTTTCCCGAAATCCCGAACCCTATGAACGTCGCTGTCGAAAAACTCCCCAATTGTCTCGCCACTCTCCGCGTGGAGCTCGAACCGGAGCGCGTGGCTCAGAAGCTGACTTCGCTGACGGCGGAGTATACGAAGCTGGCCAAGCTGCCGGGTTATCGGCAGGGCAAGGCGCCGCGGTCGGTGATCGAGAAGAAATTCAAGAAGGAGATCCGCGAGGAGCTCGAGCGTCAGCTCCTGGGCGATGCGACGCGGGAGGCGATCCAGAAGGAAAATCTGCGGGTGCTGACGGTGGCGAATTTCGACGACGTGGAGCTGGCGGAGGATCAGTCGATGAAGTTCACGGCGACGCTGGTGACCCAGCCGGATTTTGAGCTTCCGCAATACAAGGGGCTGATCGTGCCGATGCGGCAGACCGAGGTGACGGAGGCGGACATCGATGAATCGCTGGAGAGTCTGCGCGATCAGGCGGCGGACTTCGTGGATGGCCAGGCGACGGAGGCCGGGATGGGCGATTACATCGTGGTGGATTACAAAGGGACGATCGAAGGGGCGCCCGTGCACGAGAAGTTCCCGAAGGCGGGGAAGCCGCTCTCGGGCAACGATGAATTTTGGATCAAGATGACGGAGGAGGCGTTTTTTCCGGGCTACTGCGCGGCGCTGGTGGGCGCCAAGGTGGGGGAGGCGCGGACCTTCGAGGTGGAGGTGCCGGCGGATTTCCCGGTGGAGGGGATGCCTGGGCAGAAGATCCAGTACGAGGTGACGCTGAAGGGCATTAAAGAGAAGGTGCTGCCGGAGCTGGACGATGCGTTCGCGGGAACGATCGCGAAGGGTAAGACCCTGGTGGAGGTGCGCCAGATGGCGCGCGAGGAGATCACCCGGCAGAAGGCCAGCGCGGCCGAGACGGGTAAGCGCAATGACATCATGCGCCAGCTCCTGAATGGCGTGGAGTGCGAGCTGCCGCAGGATCTGGTGCGCCAGCAGACGCGATCGATCCTCAATGAAATCGTGCGCGAGAATCAGAGCCGCGGGGTGGATGACGACGTGCTGAAGGAGAACGAGAAGGAGCTGGTGGGCACGGCGGCGACGAGCGCGCGGGATCGGATCAAGGGCACCTTCATCCTGCTGCGCATCGCGGAGCTGGAGGGGATCAAGGTGCGGCGCGAGGAGCTGATGGGCCGCATCGCGGTGCTCGCGGAGCGCTATCAGATGGGCTTTGAGAAGATGCTCAAGGAGCTGCAAAAGCGGAACGCGCTCGATCAGATCAACGAGGAGATCCTCTCGGCCAAGGTCCTTGATTTCCTTTCCTCGAACGCTAGCGTCACGACCGCAACGACGGTTTGACGACTGGCGAAACGCCCCGAAACTCCTCTATGATTATCCAGCCCCACCGCAGCCGTATCGTCCAGCCGCAGAGCAATTATTACGTCCCCGTGGTCGTCGAGCAGACCGGACGTGGCGAGCGCAGCTACGACATTTATTCCCGGCTGCTGAAGGATCGCATCATCTTCCTCGGCACGGCGATCGATGACGGCGTGGCGAATTCGGTGATCGCGCAGCTCCTCTTCCTGCAAATGGACGACGGGAAGAAGGACATCAATATTTACATCAACTCGCCCGGCGGTTCGGTGACGGCGGGGCTGGCGATTTACGACACGATGCAGTTCCTCACCTGCGACGTGAACACCTACTGCATCGGCATGGCCGCCTCAATGGGCGCCGTCCTGCTCGCGGCGGGCGCAAAGGGCAAACGCTACGCGCTGCCGAACTCGGACATCATGATCCACCAGGTGAGCGGCGGGGCGCAGGGCACGGCAAGCGACGTGGAGCGCACGGTGGAATTCATGTACAAGCTGAAGAAGCGGCTGATCCACATCCTCGCGCTGCACACCGGCAAAGCGGATGAAGTGGTGGCCCGCGACTCCGATCGCGACTACTACATGAACGCCGATGAGGCGAAAGCCTACGGGCTGGTGGATGAAGTCGTAAAATCGCGAAAAGAGATCAAGACCGCCGAGGAATTGGTGGCCGCTCCGGTCGAAAAACTCGACCCGTGATCTCAATCGCGAGAAAATCGCGCCATTAACCGTGGTGCGCCCGTTTCTTGCTAATCAGGGTTTTCCGAATGCCCACCCGCCTTCTCGCCCAGCTCCGATAACTGTCTAAACATGGCCCGCGCTTCCAACCTCACGATGTGCAGCTTCTGCGGAAAGTCCCACGCAGAAGTCCGTAAACTGATCGCCGGTCCCGGCGTCTACATCTGCGACTCGTGCATCAATGTCTGCAAAGGAATTCTCGATAAGGAACTGACCGAGGACGCGAAGCGTTCCAGCACGAATCTGCGGGTGCCGAAGCCGATCGAAATCCGGCGGCAGCTCGACCAGTTCGTGATCGGCCAGGATCGCGCGAAGAAAACGCTGAGCGTCGCGGTGCACAATCACTACAAGCGCATCCTTCACAACCAGAGCATCGGCACTGGCAACAGCCTGCAAATGGACCCGCTGGGCGACGTGGAAATCGAGAAGAGCAACATCCTGCTCATCGGCCCGACTGGCAGCGGCAAAACGCTCCTCGCCCGCACGCTGGCGCGAATCATCGACGTGCCGTTTTGCATCGCCGATGCGACCACGCTCACCGAGGCCGGCTACGTCGGCGAAGACGTGGAGAACATCATCCTGCGTCTGCTCCAGAACGCCGACTACGACGTGAAGCGCGCGGAGATCGGGATCGTTTACATCGACGAAATCGACAAGATCGGCCGCAAGACGGACAACGTCTCCATCACCCGCGACGTGAGCGGCGAAGGCGTGCAGCAGGCGCTGCTCAAGATCCTCGAAGGCACGACGTGCAACGTGCCGCCGCAGGGCGGCCGCAAGCATCCGCATCAGGAATACATTCAGGTCAGCACGGAAAAAATTCTCTTCGTTTGCGGCGGCGCCTTCGTGGGGCTCGACAAGATGGTGTCGAAGCGTCTCGGCAAGAAAGTGCTCGGCTTCGGCGGCAGCGCTTCCGAGATCAGCGAGGTCGAAGTGCCGGCCAGCGAGTCGATCCGCTTCACCGAACCGGAAGACCTGCTCAGCTTCGGCATGATCCCGGAATTCATCGGCCGTCTGCCCGTGGTCACGGCGCTCGATCAGCTCACCGAAGACGAACTGGTGATGATTCTCACCGACACGAAAAACGCGATGGTGAAGCAATTCACCAAGCTCCTCTCGATGGAAGGTGTGAGCCTCAACGTGACCAAGGACGCCCTCCGCGCCCTCGCCGCCGCTGCCGTGCTGAAAGGCACCGGCGCTCGCGCCCTGCGCTCGATGATCGAACGCATCATGCTCGACGTGATGTACGAAATCCCGAGCCGCGACGACATCGCCGACGTGACGATCAATCGCGCCGTGGTCGAAGGCAAAAAGCCGCCGGTGATCCGCAAGAAGCAGGACAAGGAAGCGGCGTAGCGCGCTGCCGCGGCGAGAAGTTACGGCTCTGCCAGGGCCAGGACGAGCGGCTTGGCTTTTGCAAAGGCATCGTGCAATTCGACCATCTCGGGCAGCCGCGCCCGCTGGAATGTTTCCTCCAGTTGTGCTCGCGTCACCGCATCATGGCGGATGAGGAAGGCCACGTCTTCCAAGTCCTGCGCGTCGTCGCCACGCATCATTTTCGTGAGGGATGAGATCGAGCGTCGCGGGGCGAAAGAGCCGTAGGAAACGCAGCGGCGGGCGGGTGATCGGCACGAGATGGAGCAGCCAGTCGTCGCGCAGGAACACCTGATTGGATTGGAACAGATGGGTGATGTAGAGGCCGAGTGGCCGCAGTTCTTCGTTCGTCGCGGTTTGCGCGTTCCAGAAGCCTTCATCGGTCACCAATGCCGCCACTTCCTCCTCGGGAATCAAGCCATCCACATCGAGAGACCGCGCCGTCTCGGGCGGCGGATCGTCGTATCCGAGTTGGATCGCCGCGCGACCATGGACGATCAAGCGGGTCTCGTGATCGAGGTGGCGGTCGAAAGCAGTTAAAATGCTCGAGGCATTATCCATGTGCAGGCTCAGGGCGAATCCATTCGATGACCGTCTCGACTCCGCGGCGGGTGATGCCCGTCATGGCGATGAATCGAGTCGGATGCGGCAGCACTCCTGAGGGCAGCGGTTTGGTGACTGGCAGGGTCCTGAGCACCTTCTGCCAAAACTGGTTTTGCGGTTTGTAACGCACACCGCATTCCGCCACGTAGCGCAGACTCGCCTCACTGCGTTCCAAGCGGGCCAGCCAGACCAGATTTTGCGGATCAATTTGGGACGCCGAGGCCATGGCGGCACCGACCCGCAAGCCTTGCGGGCTGTACGGCTGAGCGATGGACAGCAGCGCCATCGCCAGTTCCTCGTCGCTCAACTGCGTGCGCGGAACCGCCGGTGTCACGGGCAGGTTTCCGCCGCCGTAGTAGCGGCAGCCGCGCGCGACGGCGAGCGCCTCCAGATGCTCGCCCGTGGGCAGTCCGAGCCGCCGCGCCTTCATCAGCAGCGGGGAAAAATGTGCGTCGTCATCCCGAGCTTTTGGGCGAGAGTCACGGGTGGCGTGTCGTGACGATGGCGGCTTGAGCGCGAGCCGCCAAGGTTCCAGCCGGCGTCTGCGGCCGAGGGGCGTGGACAAGGCTAGGTCGCGTGCTAGCTTGGCCACCATGAAAAAGCGGCTCGTGCAAGCTGTCGTCGTCCTCACGGTGCTCTTTAACCTCGCGCTCGGGGCGCGGCTTTACCGGGCCGTCGCGGCGCAGGAGAAGGAGGACAACGGCTACACGAGCATCGCGGTCTTCGCGCGGGCGATGCAGCTCATTCGCCAGGACTACGTGGACGCGAAAAAGATTAACTACGACGACCTGACCCACGCGGCGCTGAAGGGGATGCTGAGCAGTCTCGATCCGCATTCGCAGTTCATGGAATCTCGGGATTTCAAAGGCATGCAGGACGACACGAACAGCCGCTTCGGCGGGCTCGGCGTGGTCGTTTCACAGCGTGACGGCGACTTGATCATCGTCTCGCCGATGGAAGATTCGCCGGGCTTCAAAGCCGGCCTGATGCCCGGCGACAAGATCGCGAAGATCGATGGCGAATCGACCGAGAGGCTCGACCTCAACGACGCGGTGAATCGCCTGCGCGGCGATCCCGGCACGAAGATCACGCTGACGATCGTTCGGCCCGGCACGAAGGAGATTAAGGATTTCGTCCTCACGCGCGAGACGATCAAAGTGGCGAGCGTGAAGGATGCGAAGCTGCTGCCCGCCGAGCACACCGGCGACCTCAAAATCGGCTACGCGCGGATCACGCAATTCAACGCGCCGACCGCCGACGACCTCGGCAAGAAGCTCGACGATCTCGAAAAACAAGGAATGCAGGCCTTCATCCTCGACCTGCGCTACAACCCCGGCGGGTTGCTAAATTCGGCCGTCGATGTCGCGGGGCAATTTCTCCCGCCGAAGACGCTGGTCGTTTCCACCGAGGGCCGCGTGCCGTCGCAGAGCCGCACCTACCGCACCGACGACAAGACGAAGCAGCGTCCGAAATATCCTATCGCGATTCTGATCAACGGCGGCAGCGCCAGCGGTTCGGAGATCGTGGCCGGCGCGCTGAAAGATCTCAATCGCGCGGTGCTGATCGGCGAGACGACGTTTGGCAAAGGGTCCGTGCAGAGTGTGATCCAGCTTCAGGACGGGTCGGCGCTGCGCTTGACCACGGCGAAGTACTACACGCCGAGCAAACAAGTCATCCACGAACATGGCGTGACACCCACGATCCGCGCCACGCTCTCGCCCGAGCAGGAGCGGCTGCTGATGATCCAGCGGAGCAACGACGATCTGCTTACCGAGGTGCAGCGCAAGGAATTGCAGGGCTTCAAGGATACGCAGCTCGAGCGGGCGATCGATGCGGTGAAGGGCGTGATGATTTACGCGGCGAAGATCGAGCCCGCGAAGAAGTAGGCGGCGGATGCGCCTGCTCGCTCTCGAAACTTCCTGCGACGAAACCGCCGCCGCCGTGCTCGATGGCCAGCGCCTGCTCGCCAGCGAGGTCGCCTCGCAAGTCGCCATCCACCAGGCATTCGGCGGCGTGGTGCCGGAGGTGGCGTCGCGCAATCATCTGCTCACGCTCAAGCCGGTCATCGACGCCGCGCTGGCCAATGCCGGGCTGAACATCGGCGACATCGACGCCTTCGCCGCGACCAACGGCCCCGGCCTCGCCACGTCGCTGATGATCGGCACCTCCGCGGCCAAGGGCCTCGCTGTGGCGCGGCGCAAACCGTACCTCGCCGTGAACCACCTCGAAGGCCACCTGCTCTCGCCGTTCTTTGGCGACGCCGCGGGCGTGCAGCCCGCGGTCGCGCTGATCGTCAGCGGCGGGCACACGCTGCTCGTCGAGATCGAGGCGCTCGGCCGCTACCGCCTGCTCGGGCAGACGCGCGACGACGCGGCGGGCGAAGCATTCGACAAAGTCGGCAAGCTGCTCGGGCTGCCGTATCCCGGTGGGCCGAACGTGAACCGCCTCGCTCGCGAGGGCGATCCGCGCGCCTTCGATTTCCCGCGCAGCATGATCGACTCGGGCGATTTCCATTTCAGCTTCAGCGGGCTGAAGACCTCCGTGCGTTACCTTTTGCCAAAGCTGGAAAACCCCAGCCTGCCCGACCTCTGCGCGTCTTTTCAGGAAGCCGTGGTCGATGTGCTCGTGGAGAAAACGATCCGTGCCGCGCAGAGCACCGGCCGCCGGATCGTGGCGGTGAGCGGCGGCGTGAGCTGCAACACCCGGCTGCGGGAAACATTCACCGCCGCCTGCAAGCGACACGGTCTCGAGCTGCGCCTCGCCGACCCCAAGCTTTGCACCGACAACGCCGCGATGATCGGCTACGTCGCCTCCATGCTCCTCGCCGCCGGTCAGCGCTCCTCGCTCACCGGCGACATCGATCCGAACCTGCGCCTCGTCGCGTAGTCCGGGGAGCACACGCGTCCCGCGTCTTGGTTTCGGCGTCCCGCCGAAACGAACTTTCCGGAACCGTGCAGCCAGTTGAGAATGCCCGCCTCGAAGGAACAGGAGGTTCGTCCCGGCGGGACGCCGCGACCGACACGCGAGACGCGTGTGCTCCCAGGCATTCAGTAATCCCGCGCCAGCAGGTAATCCGCAAACTCCCGCAGCCGCGCCGCCTTATTTCCGAGCGGCTTGAGCGCCGTGTGCGCCCGCTTCGTCAGCCGATACGCTTCCGCGCGCGATTTTTCCAGGCCGAGGATCGCGGGATACGTCGCCTTCGTCGCCTTCACATCCTTGCCTGCCGTTTTGCCCAACATTTCCGTCGTCTGCGTTACGTCGAGGATGTCGTCGATGATCTGGAACGCGAGCCCGAGCGACTGCCCGAAATCCGTTACCGCCGTGAGCCCTTTCGGCGTCGCATCCGCACTCATCGCCCCGAGCCGGATACTCGCGGTGAGCAGCGCCGCCGTCTTGCAGCGGTGAATGTATTTCAACTCCTCGCCGCTCAGCGGGCGGCCTTCGCCTTCGAGATCCGCGACCTGCCCGCCGATCAGCCATCGGCTGCCGGAAGCGTGCGCCAGCTCGGTGACCAGCGCCGCCACGGAGTAGCGCGGTGTGCCCTGCGCCTGCGCGAGCATTTCAAACGCCGCGGTGAGCAGCGCATCGCCGGCGAGCACCGCCACGCCTTCGCCGTAGACCTTGTGATTGGTCGGCCGGCCGCGGCGCAGATCGTCGTCGTCCATGCACGGCAGGTCGTCGTGAATGAGCGAGTAGGTGTGGATGCACTCCACCGCAGCCGCGTGGGGCAGCGCGGCATCCGTGGTGCCGCCGCAGGCTTCCGCCGTGGCGAGCACGAGCGCGGGCCGCAGTCGCTTGCCGCCGGCGAAGAGGCTGTAGCGCATCGCCACGTGCAGCGTGGAGGGTTTGGTTTTTGCCTTGGGGAGAAACCGGTCGAGCGCGCGGTCGACGAGCGCGGTCCGGGAAGCGAGATAGCTCTTGAAATCCATCGGGACGCGAGAGTGGAAAGCGCGCCGAAAAAGGGAAGGGGAAAGTCACCGCACCTGCGGTGGGAAAAGTCACCGCGCTCGCTTTGGCCGCCGAGCGCATTAGCTTGGCCTCCGGTGAAAGCTCCCCGCCCGCCCCGCCTCGTCATCGTCGGAAGTTCAAATACCGACCTTGTGATCCGGTGCCCGCATTTGCCGGGCCCGGGCGAGACGATCGGGGGTGGCGACTTTGCGCGGATCGCCGGGGGCAAAGGCGCGAACCAGGCCGTGGCTGCCGCGCGCGCCGGGGCGCGGGTCACTTTCGTCGGCCGGCGCGGTGCGGATGAATTTGGCCGCGCCGCCGCGGCCGGGCTGCGGCTCGAGCGGATCGGCGTCACCCATTTTCGCGTTAGCGCCGGGGCGCCGAGCGGGATCGCCATCATCCTGCTGGATACAGCCAGCGGCGAAAACCTGATCGCAGTCGCAAATTCCGCGAACGACCTCGTCTCGCCCGCCGACGTGGCCGCCGCGGCGCCGCAGATCGCGCGGGCCGACGCGGTCGTGGCGCAGCTCGAAATCCCGCTGGAGACCGTCCTCGCCGCGGCCCGGCTCGCGCGCCAGCACGGCGTCCCCTTCATCTTGAATCCCGCCCCGGCCGGCGAGTTGCCGGCGGAGTTGCTCCGCCTCGTCGACTTCCTCACGCCGAATGAAAACGAAACCCAGCAACTCACCGGCGAGCAGAGTTCCGCCGCGGCAGCCGCCGCGCTGCATGAACGGGGCGTCCGCAACGTCGTGATCACGCGCGGCGCGCGTGGGGCATTTATCAGCGACGGCCAGAGCGCGCGCTGGATCGCCGCGCCGCGTGTCGAAGCGATCGACACCGTCGGCGCCGGCGACTGCTTCACCGCGTGGCTCGCGGTGAGCATCGCCGAAGGCCTGCCGCTCGCCGACGCCGCGCGCCGCGCCACAGCCGCTGCGGCGATCTCAGTGACCCGCGCCGGCGCGCAGGCTTCCATGCCGCGCCGCGAGGAAGTCGAGGGCGCTTTGGTGACGGACGCGTAAACTTCCCGCGGCATTCGGCTCCGCGGCCGGCGTGGCGATTGACGCCCTCGGGCGCGGGTGCTAGCTTCCGCGCACTTTCCGGGCTCGGAGCGGCCCGTTTTTTCCATATGCTCGATCGCCAAGTTCTTGTCCTGAACAGGCTCTGGCAGGCAATCAATGTCTGCTCAGTGCGACGGGCCTTTACCCTCCTATGCCAGGGGCATGCGCAGGTGGTGAATGCCGATGGCCAAAACAATTTCTTCACCCACGACTTCGCGAGCTGGCACGAGTTTTCCCAGCGCGAACCCGAGGCCGAGATGGTGAACACGATCTCCTTCAAGATCCGCATTCCGCGTGTCATCGTGCTGATGCTTTTCGATCGCATGCCGAAGAAGGAGGTGAAGTTCACCCGGCACAACATCTTCGAGCGCGACAAGAACACCTGCCAGTATTGCGGCAAGATTTTTGACCGCCGCGACCTCAATCTCGACCACGTCATCCCGCGCGACAAAGGCGGCGCGACCACCTGGGAAAACATCGTTTGTTCGTGCATCCCGTGTAACACGAAAAAGGGCAACCGCCTCGTGCATCAGTCCGGCATGCACTTGATTAAAAAGCCCGTGCGTCCGAAGTGGCGGCCGTTCGTCCACATCACGTTCGACAGCCAGGTGCATGATAGCTGGCGGCACTTCATCGACCTCGCCTACTGGAACGTGGAGCTGGGCGATTAAGCGCGGGCGGGAAAGCGTGATCGGTGAATCGTGATCGGTGATTGGTAAAGTTCGCCTGTGGCGAGGCGCCACTTCACCATTCACTAATCACCGATCACCATTCACCCGCCCCCATGCTCCTCGCCCTCCGCAATGTCTCCAAAACCTACCGCGCCCCCGACGGCGGCGACGCCGTCGATGTGCTCCGCCATGTCAGCCTCGAAATCGCCGCGGGTGAAAGCGTCGCGATCGTCGGCCCCTCCGGTTCCGGCAAAAGCACTGCGCTCAATCTGATCGGCGCGCTCGACCGCGCGGATTCCGGCGAGGTCATCGTGGACGGCCGCGACGTGGAAAAGCTGAACGAAGAAGACCTCGCCGCGTATCGCAACACTACCGTCGGCTTCATCTTCCAGCTCCATCACCTGCTGCCGCAGTGTACGATTTTGGAGAACGTGCTCGTCCCCACTCTCGCCGCACCAAAGCGCGACCACGCTGCGCTCTCCGCGCGCGCCGAGTCGCTGCTCGATTCCGTGGGCCTCAAGCACCGCCTCCACCATCGCCCGGGCGAACTCAGCGGTGGTGAACGCCAGCGCGTCGCCGTCGCCCGCGCGCTGATCAACCAGCCCAAGCTCCTTCTCGCCGACGAACCCACCGGCGCTCTCGACCGCACCAACGCCGCCCGGCTCGCCGACCTCCTCACCGAGCTGAACCGCACCCAGGGCGTTACGCTCCTGATGGTCACCCACGCCCTCGACCTCGCGCAGCGGATGCAGCGCGTCTTCGAGCTGATCGACGGCCAGCTCGTGGAGGCGAAACGATGACTCGGCTCCGCGCGAGCGAAGGAACTCCGGGGAGCACACGCGTCCCGCGGGTTGGTTTCGGCGTCCCGCCGAAACGAACTTCCTGCGGCGTGAGTTTTGGAAATGGCGCTACCCTCCCTGCGTCGTGCGCCGCAAAAGTCCGTCGTGTCGAGACGACCCGACCAGCACGCGGGACGCGTGCGCTCCCCGGAACCCACCGCGCCTCCGCGGGATTGCCGATATGACCGCGATCACGCTGGTCCTCCGCAGCGCCCGGTACTACTGGCGCACGCACCTCGGCGTCGTGCTCGGCACCGCGCTCGCCGCGATGGTCCTCACCGGCTCACTGCTCGTCGGCGATTCGGTGAAAGGGACGCTCCGCCGCCAGGCCGAGCTGCGGATCGGCAACGTGACCTCCGCGCTCGTCGGCGGCGACCGCTTTTTCCGCGCCCAGCTCGCCGACGATCTCGGCTCCGACGACGCCCCCATCCTCTTCCTCCGCGGCAGTGCAGCTCGCTCCGATGGCGCCGCGCGGGTGAACCAGGCTCAAGTCCTCGGCGTCGATCGCCGCTTCTGGGCGCTCGCTCCGACGCCTGCCGAAGACCTGCCGAAAGAAGGCCTCGCGTTGAACGCCCGCGCCGCAGCCCAGCTCGGCGTGCAGCCCGGCGACACCCTCATCGTGCGCGTCGAGAAGCCCGGATTTTTCTCCAAGGATGCCCCGCTCTCCGGTGAAGAAAACGAAGTCGTCGCCATCCGCGCCAAGGTCGAGCGCATCGTCACCGACGAGCAATTCGGCCGCTTCAGCCTGCAAGCGAGCCAAGTCCCGCCCGCCAGCATTTTCCTCCCGCTCGAGCTGCTCCAGCAGCGGCTCGCATTTGCCGGTCGGGCGAATCTGCTCCTCCGCCCCACCGCTGCACCATTCCGCGATGCCCTCGCTTCCAAATGGCGCGTCGAAGACGCCAGCCTGCAAATCCGCCCGCTGCCCCTCGGCGGCGTCGAACTCCGCTCCCCGCGCGTCTTCCTCGATCCTCCCACGGTCGCCGCCGCGCCGCCCGGTCTGCCCGCGCTCACCTATCTCGTGAACGAACTCCGCGCCGGCGAAAAAGCGGTGCCCTACTCGATGGTCACCGCCACCGACCTCGCCGCCGCCGGCTTCACCCAGACGCCGCTCGGCGACGGCGAGATCGCGATCAATCAATGGCTCGCCGAAGACCTCGGCCTCGCACCGGGCGGAAAGCTGACGCTGAAATATTTCGTGATGGGCGAACGCCGCCAGCTCACGGAAGTGGCGCGCGAATTCACCGTCGCCACCGTGCTGCCGATGGAGACGCCGCAGCTCGACGCGACGTGGACGCCCGATTTCCCCGGCCTCACCGACAAAAAAAACTGCCGCGACTGGCAGCCCGGCTTCCAGCTCGATACCGGCCGCATCCGCGACCGCGACGAGGCTTACTGGCAAAAATATCGCGGCACCCCCAAGGCCTTCGTGAACCTCAAAATCGGCCAGGAAATGTGGGGCAACCGCTGGGGCAGCGTGACCTCGATCCGTTACCCGGCCGCGCCCACCGCCGAGGCGCTTTCCGCCCGCCTGCTCTCCGCGCTCACGCCCGAAGCCGTGGGGCTCAGCTTCGTGCCGCTGCGCGAACAAGCCTTTGCCGCGACGAAAGCGCCGGTCGATTTCGGCGAACTTTTCGTCAGCTTTTCCTTCTTCCTCATCGCCGCCGCCGCTGTGCTCACCGGGCTGCTCTTTGTCTTCTCGCTGGAGCAGCGGAACGCGGAAGCCGGCCTGCTTCTCGCCGTCGGTCTGCGGCCGAAGACCGTGCGACGCCTCCTGCTCGGCGAAGGCGCGGTGCTCGCGCTGATCGGCAGCGTGCTCGGCGCGGCGTGCGCGGTCGTCTACACGCGACTCGTCTTGCAGGCGCTCGCCACCGTGTGGCGCGGCGCGGTCGGCGCGGTCGAGTTTCAATTTGCGGCGAACCCAGCGACGCTGCCGATCGGCGTCGTCTCCGGCGTCTTCATCGCCGTGCTCGCGATGTGGCTCGCCAGCCGCCGCCAGCTTCGCCACAGCGCGCGTGAGTTGCTCACCGGCGAGGTGAGTGGGGAAGGCGCGAAGACGGGGAAAGCGCGGAGAGATTGGTCGTTGTTCATCGCGGTCGGGGCACTCGTGCTCGCCGTCGCGTTGCCGTTTTTGGCGAAGGGCGCGGGCGTATTTTTTGGCGCCGGTGCGCTGCTGCTCATCGCCGGACTCGCTTTCACACTGCACTCGCTGCGTTCGCTTTCCGGGGAGATGGGGATGACCAGCATCGCCCAGCTCGGTGTGCGCAACGCCGCGCGTCGCCGTGGCCGCAGCCTCGCCACAATCGCGGTGCTCGCCAGCGGCGTGTTCATGGTCGTCGCCGTCGATTCGTTCCGGCATCAGCCGTTGAAAGAGGGCGATACCAGCGATCCCGGCACCGGTGGTTTCGCGCTCGTCGGTGAATCCGCGCTGCCGATTTACGAAGACCTCAACTCACCGAAAGGTCAGGAAGGTTACGGCCTCGACGCGAAGCTGCTCGAAGGCGCGAAGATCATCCCGCTTCGCGTCCGCGACGGCGACGACGCGAGCTGCCTGAATCTCAACCGCGCGCTCCAGCCGCGCCTGCTCGGGGTGAAGCCCGCGGAACTCCAGGGACGCTTCGCCTTCTCGCCGAAAACCGCCGACTGGGCGCTGCTCACCGTCAACCAATCCGCCGACGAAGTCCCCGGCATCGTCGACGCCAACACGCTGCAATGGGCGCTGCAAAAAGCGATCGGCGACACCATCGAGTATCGCGACGACCGCGGGCAGCCGTTCCGCGTCCGTGTCGTCGCCACCGTCACCGGCTCGATGCTCCAGGGCAACGTGCTCATCGCCGAGGACGTCTTCGTGCAGCACTTCCCGGATTCCGGCGGCTACCGCTATTTCCTGATCGCCGCCGCTGCGGAAAAAACCCGTGCGCTGCGCGAACATCTCAGCCGCCAGCTCTCCGACCGCGGGCTCGAAATCGTCTCCGCCTCGCAGCGGCTCGGCGAATTTCAGGCCGTCGAAAACACCTACCTCTCCATCTTTCAGGCGCTCGGCGGTCTCGGTTTGCTCCTCGGCTCGGCCGGGCTCGCCATCGTCGTCGCGCGCAATGTCCTCGAACGTCGCCGCGAGTTCGGCCTCCTCTCCGCTGTCGGCTTTCGTGCGCGGCAGCTCCGCCAGCTCGTCTTTGCCGAACACCGCCGCCTGATCGCTGCGGCGATCCTCATCGGCACGTGCAGCGCGCTCCTCGCGGTGTGGCCGAATCTCGCGGAAAAGAGCGGCGGCTTCCCGCTGCGCGAAGTCGCCGTTCTGCTCCTCGCGCTCACGCTCGGCTGCCTCTTTTGGACATGGCTCGCGACCCGCCTCGCCCTGCGCGGCAGCGGCGTCGCCGCCCTGCGCGCGGAATGAAACCGCAGCGCCTTGGCCCGCAGCGCACTTTCGGTTTCGGCGATCGTTTCGGCCTCGGCGGTTCGGCGGCGCTGGCCGCGCTCGCGGGCTCCGGCTTCGCGCCGATCCTCGCGCAACAATCGCCGCGCGAACTTGCGGCCAGCGGTCGCACCCCGGCCGAGGTTCTCGCCGCGGCGGGCAATCCCGAGCAGCCTTGGGGCGCGGATGCGGACGCCGTGACCACCGCGGAGCAGGCTCGCGCATTCATCGCCGCCGGCTTCACTCGGATCACAATCGATCCGTCGGAGTTTTTTGTGGCAAAAGCGGACGCTTTTTCCGCGGACGAACTCGCGGCCGCGGGCGAAGCACTGGTCGAAGATGGCGTGTTCCCGCGCGGCTGGCTCGACCTTTACCGCGCGCGCGAATTGCCCATCGCGGACGGCTCCACGTTCACGCCGGACGAGCTGCTCCGCGCAGCCGTGAAGCTCGGCTGGGCGCTCGCTTACGCCGCGGAAATCGTCGCGCAATCCGGAGCTGGCGAGGCCGAGATTGAGTTGTCGCTCATCGAATCCGCGACCCGCACTTCGCCGCTGGAGCATTGGTTCGCCGCGCAGGAATGCCGGCGGCGCGGTTTGGCGCTGGTGGCCGTGGCGCCGCGTCTGCCCGGCGGTTGGGAAGTGGGCGCCGCCTATGACGGCGATCTCGCTGCGCTGGAACTCGCGCTGAGGGCGCACACCGCGGTGGCGGCCAGCGGTCTGCATCAGGTCAGCGTTCCCGCGATCGAGGCGAAGGACGAAATCCTCCCGCTCATCGGCCGCGTCTGCGCCGAGCGGCTGCAGGTAAAAACCTCCGCGCTGAGCAGCCTCACCGCGCTGCGCGGGATCGCGCGTGCGGAGCCGGCCGTGTTCCGCGAAATCCTCGCGCTCGCGCAGGATGCTTTTCCGCTCGTCCGCGATCACCGTCTGTCGCTGAGCGAAGAAGAGGTGCGCTGTTTGCCCGAAGTTCCCGACACTGCGCTGGAGGCGATTTTTTTCGAAGACGCCCGCGGTCGCCAACTGCTGGAGGTCACGATCCTCAGCCTATGGTCCGGCGGCACGCTCGCGGACGGGACGCCGCTGCGCTGCCGAATGGAGGAATTGCTGACCGCCGGTCGCTCCGAATACCCCGCCCATGTGGAAGCAGCGATCCGCGGCACGATCGCCGGCCTGCTCGCGGGGTGAGCCTCTCGGTGGGTCCGGGCTCGCCGATTTAGCCCACGCGCACCGCGCGCGTTTTATCCAGCCGCACCACGTCGCCCGTTTTCAAGCCGGGCGCGCCTTTCGGGTCGGTGAATTTTTCGCCGTTCACCTGCACGCTGCCCTGCTCCACGAGCCGGCGCGCATCGCCGCGCGATTTCTTCAAGCTGAAGCCCTGCTCAAAACCCGCGACCACCGCCGAGACGATGTCGTCCGGCACTCCTGCGAGGCTCAAGGCCGGCAGCTCCGCATGGGCGAGATCGCGTTTGCTGAAGCGCGTGTTGAAATCCTCCAGCGCCGCCGCCGCCGCTTCCGCCGAGTGGTACCGCTCGACGATCCGCGCCGCGAGTTGCTTCTTCGCATCCATCGGGTGAATCGCCGGCAGCTCCTCCCCGAGCAGCAGCAGATAGTAACGCGCCATCAGCTCGTCGCTGATGCTCATCAGCTTGCCAAACATCTCGTTCGGCGGCTCGCTCACGCCCACGTAGTTGCCGAGGCTCTTCGACATTTTTTGCACGCCATCGAGCCCCTCGAGCAGCGGCATGAGAAAAACGACCTGCTGCTCCTGCCCTTCCTCCCGCTGGAGATCGCGGCCCACGAGGATGTTAAAAAGCTGATCCGTCCCGCCGATCTCCACATCGGCGCGGATCTTCACCGAGTCCCAGCCCTGCATGATCGGATACTGGATTTCGTGAAGATGCACCGGCTCGTTGCGCTCCACGCGTCCCTTGAAATCCTCGCGCTGCAGCATCTGCTGGAGCGTCACGCGCCCGTTCAATTTCATCACCTGCTGGAAGGTCATGATCTCGAACCACTCGCCGTTAAACACGGTGCGCGTGCGCTGCGGATCGAGGATTTTGAACGCCTGCTGCTGAAAGCTTTTCGCATTGCTCATCACCTGGTCGTGGGTGAGCTGCGGGCGGGTCTTCGAGCGGCCGCTCGGGTCGCCGATCATGGCGGTGAAATCGCCGATGATCAGGATCGCGTTGTGGCCGAGATCCTGGAATTGCCGCAGCTTGGCGAGCGCGACGGTGAAGCCGAGATGAATATCGGGCGCGGTCGGATCGACGCCGAGTTTCACGTTGAGCGGGCGACCCGGGCGCAGCTTCGCGAGGAGTTCGGCTTCAGAGATGATCTGCGCGGAACCGCGCTTGAGGATTTGGAGCTGCTGTTCCGGACTTTGCATGCTTGGTAGCGTGCTAATGGGATACGAGCCGCCCCGCGCCGGTGGCGAGAAGAATTACCAGACCAGTCAGCCTAGCCATGGACGGAGAAGGCAGCGAACGCGCGGCGCCGCGCATGCCTACTTGTTTTTGTTCAAGAGCTCCCGCACCTCTTCGAGCGTGAGCGGTTCCAGTTTGTTTCCCGTCCAGCCAGGCAGCGGCTTGTTTGGGTCCACCGAGCGGTCGAGCTTGGCGCGTTCGGGGCCGAGATAGGTTCGGTCGCCGTCCGGCAGGTCGCGCACGGCGGCGACTTTCGTTCCTTCGCGCGCATCTTTCACCGCCGCGGTCTTCAGCTCCGTCTGCCGGCGCAATTCGGGAATCTCGTGATCGCCGGTCGTCTTCGCTTCCTTGGTCCAAAACTTCAGCTTGCTCAGCCACGAACTCTTCACCACCGCTTCCTTCGTTTCAAACTTCGAGACACGCACCCGGTCCTCGTAATGAAACGTCGGCGCCTGCGCATCGCGGGTGCGGAAAACCTGGCCACCGCCACGCGCGGCCTGCCGGGCCTCGAAGACGAGGTTTTGATCGAACTTCCCGAAACGCTGATCGATCGACCGCCCCACGGGCTTTTCCGCCGGCTCGGCAAAGAGCGGCGACGCGCAGCAAAGCGCGAGCAGGATGGCGGGAAGGCGGCGCACGGCCGATTTCATCGCACCGGGCTTCGTTGCTGTAAAGCCAGCGCTCCAACAAGGCGGAGGTTCAGCGTGAAGAAACCCCTGGTAGGGAAGCCGCGCCGCGGGTTCCCTGATCGCTCGTTCGTCAGCGCGGGAACCCGCGGCGCGGCTTCCCTACTTCATGGCGTCCACGCGCTACAGCGGGCCGCCGGCCTTGAGCCGCGCGAGGAGTTCCTGCGCGCGGTCGCGCTCGGCGGCACTGGTGCTCGCGGCGAGGAAATTTGCCAGCGTTTCCTGCGCGGCCGGGGCGGCTCCATTCTGGCTCTGGAGCACGGCGAGGCTGCGGGCCACTTCGAAGAGTGCGGGCTGCAGTTCGTGCGCGCGGGTGAGTTGCGCGAGCGCCGGATCGATGCGCCCGGCGGCCACGTCGCGGGCGGCGGAGTCGGCGAGCACGCGGGAGAGTTCTGCGGAGATTCCGGGCGTGGCGGTTTCCTTCAGGGCGGATTCGAGGATCGCGATCACGTCGTCGTAACGCTGCTCGGCGGCGGCGAGCGCACGGAGCTGCGCGGCCGTGGCGTCGGTGAGCAGCTCGGGATGCGCCTCGATCAGCGCGATGGCCGGGGCGCGCGATTTCGTTTCCACGAGGTGGGTGAAGAGCGCGCGGCGCGCCTCGGTGAGCCGCCGCCCGGTGAGACCGAATTCGCCAAACTCCTCCTCCGCCGCGCTCACGCGATCGGCGGCCACGAGCCACTCGATGACCGGCGTGAGGTCGCGCACCGCCGGGCTGCGCAGCGCGGTGCGCAGCGTGCGTTTGGCGCCCGCGAGGTCTTTGTCGCCGAGCTGCAGCCGCGCGAAATCGAGCCAGACCTCCTGGTTCCGCACGTACGGATCGGAGCGCGTGGCCTGCACGAACAGCCGCCGCGCGAGATCGCGCGCGCCGAGTTCCGCGCAGGTCTGCGCGATCTTGCCGCTGGTTTCTTCGCTGATCGCCGCGCGCTGGGCGAGGCGGGTGAGAACGGCCTGCGCCTCGGGGCCGCGGCCGAGTTGGTGGAGACTGCGCGCCCAGTCCAGGGCGAACGTTTCGTTCGTCGAAAAGAGCTGCGCGAGCCGTTCGCGCACGCGCACCGACCAGTCTTTTTTGTCCGCCGTATCGAGCACTCCGGCGATGCGCGAGAGCCACGCTTCACCGGCATCTTCGCGGGCAAGCAGTTGCCCGAGCGTTTCCTCGGCCGCCTTCGGATCGCCCGCTTTGTTTTCGATGGAGAGGAGGATCGCCCCGGCCGCGATCGGCCCGGCGCCGTCGGCCCAGAGCGTGTTCAGTTCCGCGGTGAATTCCTTTTCCACGCCGAGCCGCGTCGCGTGTTGCTGGGCAAAATCGAGGTAAGCCCCGAGCAGCGTCGGCTGGTTCGTGGCGGCTTGCCGCACGCGGCGCAGTTCGAGCCGCGCGGCCGTCACGCCGTCTTCCGGCTGGAGCAGTTCCACCGCCTTGCTGAGCAGCGGAAAGCTGAGGCCCGCATCGGCCGTACGGCGCAGCGCGCTCTGGATCACGCTGCGCGCGACGCGGCGGTCGCCGCGTTCGACGAGAGCGCCCACGATGGTGAGTGTGGGCGTGATGTGCTGTGGCGGAACGATGCGCTCGAGCGAACTCAGCGCGTCTTCCACCTGCCCGGCCTTGAGCTGGAGCTGGGCGAGGCGGGCATCCACCTCGGGGCCGGTGCCCTTTTTCAGCAACGCGACCGCGGCTTCGCCTTTGCCCTGCGCTTCGAGCAGATTGGCGAGCGCGACGCGGGAGGGAGCGTTGGCGGAGGCGATCGTGAGCACGCGGCGGTAGACGGCTTCGGCGAGCTGGGGATTTTTGGCGCGTTCGTGGAGCAGCGCGAGGCGCAGGAGCAGTTGCGGTTCGGTGGGCGCCTTTTCCACCGCTTCGCCGAGGATCGTCCGGGCGCCACTGAGATCGCCCCTGGCCTCGAGCGCGTCGGCGAGTTGCACGAGGTGATTGCGGTGGATCGCGTCATTGGCGCGCGCTGCCCCTTCGCGCGCGCATTTCCAGAGTGCGGCTTCCGCAGTCTCCGGGTCGCCGCCGGAGCGGCAGGCGGCGAGCAGGCTGTCGAGCGTCTGCGTATTCGACGGGTCGCGTTCCCAGGCCTGCCGGTAGACCTCGATCGCCGCGCGGTAGGCGCCGAGCGCATCGAGCGCCTGGCCGAGCGGCAGGAGCCCATCGCGCGGCGACAGCCGGCCGTACGCATCGATCCACTGCTGGAGCTCGCCGGGATTCGTGGCCCGCGCCGCGTGCAACGCGTAGAGGCGCTGCCGGATTTCGCGTGCGGTCTCGATCGCCTGCTCGCCTTCGAGCTGGATCAGCGCGTCGTCGGCCACCGCTTTTTCCCAGAAATAAATGGCGAGCGAATCGAAGTGCCACGCCTGCAATTGCGCGCCGGCGACGAGGACCATGCGCCAGCGCCGCAGGATGCTCATGCCGGGTTCGTCGCTCGGGATCGTGGCGAGCGCGCGGAGTTCGAGGATTTCGTCGAGATGCTTTTTCGCGCCCACCGCGTCGCCCGCCAGCGCGCGGAGGAGCGCGCCCGCCATGGCCCGGTGCAGCGGCTGTGGCGCCGGATCGATCGCCGCGAGATAGGCGGTCGCAAAGGTCGGGCGCTCATTCTCCGGGAGCAGGAGGTAGCGTTCGCGGAGCGCGGCGTAGACTTCGGAATCCAGGGAATCGCCGGCCATCGCCGTGGTGCGGGCGAGCGTTTCGCGCGCCTGATCCATCTCGCCGAGCATCACCTGCCAGTGGGCGAGTTCGCGCCCGAACGTCGCGCGCTGCATCGACGCCGCATCGAAGACGCGCTGCCCGAGGATCGCCGCTTCGCGGAAACGGTTGCGCGAGGCGAAGATCGTCGCCGTTTGCCAGACGCGGAGATTGAAGCCGGTGGGGAAAAGCTGATCGAGCGCCGCCGCGTCGAACCGCCCGTCGGCGCCGAGAAATTGCCCGAGCGCGACCAGCAGGTAGTCGCGTTCCGTCGGCGTGCGTTCGCGCTGCTGCAGCCAGGTGCCGAGGCGGCGGAATTGCCCGGTCTGCAACGCCAGCCAGATGAACGCCTGCGGGATTTTCGCGTCGCGCGGCGTGGCCAGGCGGAGCGCATCGAGCTGGTCGAGCAACGCATCGCCGGCGCCCGCGTAATAGAGCGCCCAAAGCGATTCGGTGGGCGAACCCGCCTTGCGCCAGCGCTCGGTCCAGGCCGCGAGCGCGGCGGGATTTTCCTGTTCGCGGACGATCTCCGCGAGCTGGCGGATGGCGTTGAGCCGCACCTCGCGGTCGCCCTTTTGTTCCGGCGCTTCGTCCACCCAGAAGCTGCGCAGCGCCCGCATCGTCTCCACGGCCGCGCGGCCGCGGCGGATGCTCACGGAAGAAAGCGCGCGCTGGAGCCGCCCGGCGTCCTCGGGTTTCACCCCGGGGAAACGGAGCGCGTCCGTCGCGGCTTCCGGCTTCGAGTTTTTAAGAATCGCTTCGAGACTTTCCTGGGCCTGCGCGTTCTGTCCGGCGTCGAGGTTGAGATTGGCGAGGGCGGCCAGCGCCTTGACGTTCGTGGGTTCGAGCGCGCGGACGCGGCGGAGCAATTCCGTGGCGCGAACCGGCGTCCCCCAGCGCAGTTGGAACTCCACCGCCCGTCCGAGCGAAGCCGCGTCGCGCGGAAACTTCGCCGCGATCCGGTCCCAGGTTTTCGCCGCGTCTTCGAGGTCGAAATTCCTTTCCTGAAGCTGCGCCAGCTTCTCGAAACCGTCCGGCGTCGTCTGCGCCACGATGCGCACGAACTGGCCCTGGAGCTTGATCGCGGCGTCGAGCTTGCGCAGATCCTCGGCCTCGCGGATGAGCTCGGGCAGGGCCTCGGCCTGGTTCGGCGCGGCGTAGCTGGCGTCGGCCAGCACCTCGAAAGCAGCCGCCTTGTTTCCCGCGACCTTGAGGATGCGGCCGAGCGCCATCTCGGTGAAATAATCGTCCGCCCGCAGCTTGCGCCGCGTCTCGAATTGCCCGCGCAGCCAGTCGAGCAGCGCGTTGCGCGAGCAGTGGGCGAGGAGGTCGTTGAAGAGCTGAAACTGCTGCTGCTGACTAGTCTCGGCGTCGATCACCTGGAGGATCAGCTCGGCCGCCTGCGGGTGCATCTCCAGCCGTTCGAGCACGCGGAGCAGTGGGGTGAAGACCTCGCGTTTTTTCGAGGCCGGGCTCAGCGCGTAGGCCTTGCGCCAGGTGTCGAGTGCCTCGGTCCAGCGGTCGGCGCGCTGCTGGGTCAGCGCGAGATCGGTGAGCGCGTCGAGATTGCCCGGGCTCTCCTGGAGGATCTGCTCGAAAACGCCGAGCGCCTCGGTGACGCGGCCCGCCTGCAACTCGAGCTGGCCGGCGCGTCGCAAGTAGCCGATGCGGTTGGGCGGGTCTACTTCCACGAGCTTCATGAGGTGGAAGACGGCGGCGGGCGTGGGGCCATCGAGTGCGGCCAGTTTCACCGCGAGTTCGTAGGCCGGGATGGATTTCGGATTCAGCGCGAGCGCGCGGTCGATCGCCTGCTGGGCGATGCGCCCCTCGCGGTTCCACACGCGCCAGCGCGCGATGCGCAGCCACGCCTCCTCGCTGGGCTGGGCATTGGCGGTTCGTTCGAGCCCGGCGACGAAAATCTCAACCGCGGGATTCGTCGGTCGTCCCTCGAGCATTCCCGGCACCACGAGGATGCCGGGTCCGCGGGTTTCCAGCTCCGGCCGCGGCGCGCGAAAGCTGTCGAAAAGTTTCTGGTCCGCCTCCGCTTCCTGTGCGGCGCCCTGGCTGAGCGCGACCGCTTTTTCAAAAGCATCCTGCGCCGCCGTCTGCTGCCCCTGCGCGAGGAGCGTGTCGCCTTTGAAAAGCAGCATTTCGCGCGAGCGCGGATCGAGCGTGAGCGCCCGCTCCAGCTCTGCCAGCGCCGTCTCCGGGCGCGACTGGGTCTTGAGCGTTTGCGCGATCTTGAAGTGCGCCGCCGCCTGCTGCACCGGCGCCGCTTTCACATCCACCAACCGCTGCAGCGTCTGCAGACCCTCGGCTTCCCGCTGCTGGGTGAAAAAGAGATTCGCGAGCGCGAGGATCGCCTCTTCCGAACCGGCGGCGGCATCGGCGGCGAGGTGTTGTTCGGTGAGTTCGGTGAGGCGGTTCTGCTCGTAGAATTCGAGCGCCTTGCCGCGGATCGTCTCATCGGTTTTGCGAGCCGCCAGCAGCCGCGCGATGCGGTCGCGGGCATCGGTGGTCTGCTCGCGCTGCACGTCGATCCGCGCGCGCTCGAAGACGAAGTCGGCATTCGCCGGCTGCTCGGCGATCAGCGCGTCGTAGAGCGCCACGGCCGGGTCGAGCTGATCGAGCTGCACGAGCAGCCGCGCGAGGCGGTGGCGGTATTCGGGATTTTTCGGCGCGAGCTGGGTGAGGCGGTCGAGCCAGAAGCGCTCGTGCTCCAGTTCGCCGAGGCGTTCGTAGAGATCGACGAGCTGGAGGTAGCCCGTGAGATCGCGGGGATTTTCGGCCGCGTACTTTTTCCACCGGTCCTCGAGTTCCGCCGTGCGGTGGTAACGCTGGTGCAGGCGAATGAGCTGCGACTGCAATTCGCCGCGCAGCCAGTTGCCCGGTGTGGTCAGGGCGAGCGCGCGTTCCAGCGCCTTGATCGCGCCATCCTGATCGCCGGCGCCCTGGCGGATGCGCGCGATCTTTTGCAACGCGACGGCGCGCTCGGCGGGTGCCGCTTTCTCGACGAGAAATTCGAGGTGCCCGATGGCGCGGTCGGGCAGGTGATTCTGGGCGTAGGTGTCGGCGAGATTGCGGCGGAGATCGAGGTCGCCGGGGTTGGCCTTGATCATCTGCTCCCACGCATCGGACGCCCGCGCGGAATCGCCGAGCGCGAGCCACTGCGCGCCGAGTTGCTGGAGGATTTCGGGCAGGCGCGGATCGTTCGGCGGGAGCAGCGGGATTGCCTTTTGAAAACTCGCGGCACTCTCGCGCGACTTGCCATCCGCCGCATGAAGCCCGCCGAGCGACAGCGGCGCGAGCGGGTTCACCGGATCGATCGATGCGGCCCGCTCGTAAGCCGCGCGGGCTTCCTCCGGCTGTCCGGCGCGACGCAGCAGATGGCCGAGGATCATCTCCGCGGCGAAGGTGCCGCCTTTGCGATATTCCTCGATGAGCTGCGTGGTCTGACCCTTGTCGGCGTAAGCCTTCCAGAGCCGTTCCAGCGCGATGCCCTCGGCGGGATTCGCCACGAGCACCTGCCGGTAGCGTTCGAGCATTTTATCCTCGGGCTGCTGTGCGGCGAGCGGCGTGCCGAGGAGGAGCAGGAGCGCGAGGGTGCGGCGGATGGGCATGAAACGCAGTGGGGTGGGATGGGCGAGCCGCGGAACTATTGCGGGTCCGGGAGGAAAGGCAACCCGGCGACCTGAGCGGGCAGTCGTTCAACCAAGGAAACCGCGGTCGGAAAATCGCGGTAGGGAAGCCGCGGTAGGGAAGCCGCGCCGCGGGTTCCCTGATCGCTCGCCTTTCAGCGTGGGAACCCGCGGCGCGGCTTCCCTACCTAAGCGAGCCGCTGCCTCCGAGCAGGGTCTTCGCGTGGGCCAGCGCGCTCTCGCCCTTGCCGCCGAGCATGCGGGCGAGTTCCTCGATGCGGGCTTGGCCGTCGACTTTTTCGAGGCGGGAAATGGTGCGGTTGTTCGTGAACTCCTTCGTCACCACAAACTGCTCATCCGCCAGCGCCGCGACCTGCGGCAAGTGGCTGATGCAGAGCACCTGATGTTTCTCGCCGAGCGAACGCATTTTTGCCCCGACGGCATGGGCGATCTCGCCGCCGACGTTGGCGTCGATCTCGTCGAAGACGAGCAGCGACACGGTGTCCTGCGCGGCGAGCGAAGATTTCACCGCGAGCATCACGCGGGAAATTTCGCCGCTGGAGGCGATGGACTTGAGCGGCTTTTCCGGTTCGCCGGGATTTGGCGCGAAGCGGAATTCGACCGCTTCCAGTCCATGGGCCGTCGGCTCGGTGTGCGGGGCGAGCGCGATGGAGAAACCGGATTTTTTAAACCCGAGATCGCGGAGCTGCGCGGTGATGCTGCTCGCGAGCTTCGGAGCGGCGGCCGCGCGTTTTTTGGAAAGCGCGCCGCCCGCGGCCGCGACGGTTTTGCGCGACTCGGCCATGACGCGTTCCAGCCGCTCCAGCTCGGCGCCGCGCGACTCGATCTTGCGCAGCCGCTCAGCCGCCGCGTCCCCAAAGGAAATCACCTCGACGACGCTGGTGCCGTATTTGCGCTTCAGCGTTTCGATCATCGTGACGCGCTCTTCCATCGCCGCCAGGCGCTCGGGATCGAGATCCATGTCCTCGGCGTAACGCTGGAGCGACTGCGCGAGGTCTTCGAGTTCCGTGACGGCGCGGAGGTGCGATTCGGTAAAGCGCGACGCCGCGGGATCGACGCGCTCCAGGTCGCGGAGAAATTTCCCGATCTCGCCGAGCCGCCCGAGCACCGCGTCGTCCGCATCCACGAGCCGTCCGGTGATCTGCGTGGAAAGTTCCAGCAACCGCCGACTGTTCGACGCCACGCTGTAGCGCGCGAGCAGCTCCTCTTCTTCATCCGCGCGGAGCTGGGCGGCTTCGATTTCGTGAACCTGATGGCGGAGCAAATCCACCTCGCGTTCCAGCGCCGCTTCGCTGGTGGAAAGCGCGGTGTGCTCGGTGAGCGCGCGCTGCAGTTCGCGATAAGCCTCGTCGTATTTCGCGCGCGTCGCATCGGCGCCGGCGAAGGCGTCGAGCAGATCGAGCTGCTTCTCCGCGGAGAGCAGCGACTGGTGATCGTGCGGGCCGTGCAGATCGACGAACGCTTCGCCCAGCGTTTTCAGCACGGCGAGCGTGGTCGGGCTGCCGTTGATGAATTGCCGGTTTGTGCCCGCAGCGGTGAACGAGCGTTTCACGATGAGTTGCGCCTCGTCGCACGGCTCCACGCCTTGCGCTTCGAGCTGCGCATTCAGCGCCGCGGGGTCGCCCACTTCAAAGACCGCCTCGACCGTGCAACTCTCCGCGCCGGTGCGGAGCAGCGACTTGTCCGCGCGTTCGCCAAGGATCAGCTTGAGCGCGCCGACGATGATCGATTTCCCCGAACCCGTCTCGCCGGTCACCGCGGTGAAGCCCCGCGCGATCTCCCAGGCCACGTCCTCGACGAGAGCGAGATTGCGGATGTGCAGGCTGGTCAGGGAGACGGTCACGCCGGGGAGTATGCGAATGCCGGGCGCGAGTGCCAGCCCCCCGCAGCGTGAAATTTCCGCCCGCGCGGCTGTGGATTTTTCGCCACGCGGTTCTTTTTTTGCCACGGCTCATCGGGAAAACGGCGGCCTGTTCGAAGAGGCGGCAGTCGTCCGTTGCTGTGCCCATCAGGGTTGGCGGCCTGCCGCGAAATCACCAGCGGCCAAGGCACCGCCTATGCTGAGAGCGCGCCCAACCACCACAGGGAAAATGAAATCAGGGAAAAATTCAGCACCGGACGTCGACATCTCTGCCGACGTGAAACTACTCGAGAGCATGGGTTACGCGCAGGAACTGAAACGCCGCATGAGCGGGTTCAGTAACTTCGCGATCTCCTTTTCGATCATCTGCATCCTCGCTGGCGGCATCACGTCGCTCCAGCTCGGCACCAGCGCCATCGGCGGTGCGGCGGCCGGCATCGCGTGGCCGATCGGCGTGATCTTCGCGCTGCTCGTGGCGGCGTGTATGGCGCAAGTGGCCAGCGCGTATCCCACGGCGGGCGGGCTGTATCACTGGTCGTCGATCCTCGGCGGCAGGGGCTGGGGCTGGGCGACGGCGTGGTTCAATCTGCTCGGCCTCGTCTTCGTGACCGCGGCGGTGAACGTGGGCGTTTACACACTCTTCATTAACCTGATCCTGCCGATGTTCGGCGGCGACCCGGCGAAGCTCACCCCCACGCACCAGATCCTCGGCGTCTCGCTCATCACCGGCGCCCAGGCGCTCTTCAATCACCTCGGGATCAAGGTGACGACGATGCTCACCGACTTCAGCGGCTACCTCATCTTTGCCGTCTCGCTCATCCTCACCGGCTGCATGCTCGCCTTTGCGCCTTCACACGATTTCGGCCGGCTCTTCACCTTTACCAATCTCAGCGGCGATCTCGGCGGCGGCGTCTGGCCGGCGAGCGAAAATGGCGGCTTCATGCTGCTCCTCGCGATGCTCTGGCCGGTCTACACGATCACCGGGTTCGACGCCTCCGCGCACACCTCCGAGGAGACCGTGAACGCCGCGAGCAATGTGCCGAAAGGCATTCTGCGCTCGGTCTACCTGTCCGGCATTTTCGGGTTCGTGATGGTCGCCTCGTTCGTCATCGCGCTGCCGAGCGTCGCGGAGGGCGCGAAGCAAGGTGGCAACATCTTCTTCTGGCTGATGGACACGGTCATCCCCGTCTGGCTGCAAACGCCGCTCAAGATCGGTATCGTCCTCGCCAATTTCCTCTGCGGTCTCGCCTGCGTGACCTCCACATCGCGGATGACCTATGCGTTTGCGCGCGATGGCGGACTGCCCGGTTTCCTGAAAGTCGTGTCGTCCAAATTCGGCGTGCCCGTGGCGGGAATCTGGGTCGGCTCCGCGGCGACCGTGGCCTGCACGCTTTACGCGCCGGCCTACACCACGCTCACCGTGGCCTGCGTGATCATGCTCTACATTTCCTACGTCATGCCCACGGTCGTCGGCATCTTCGCGTATGGGAAGACGTGGCACAAAATGGGGCCGTTCGATCTCGGTCCGGTCGTTTACAAAAGCATCGGCGTCGTCGCCATCCTCGGCGTCCTCGCGCTCATCTTCGCCGGCATCCAGCCGCCGAATGAAAAGGCGCTGCCGGTCACCGCGATCACCGCGATCCTCCTCGCCGTGTCATGGCATCTCGGGGTGAAGAAGAAATTCGCCGGCCCGCCGATGCTCATGCCAGACAAAGTCGCGGCCACTGGGGCCACTCGCCTCGCCGCCGACCCGGCGTGAGTTTCCGGGGAGCACACGCGTCTCGCGTGTCGGTTTCGGCGTCCCCGCCGAAACGAACTTCCCTCGGCTTCAATCGTAGAATCCGGGTCGCGTTTGCGGTAGCGTGCGCGGTTTCTAGGTCGGGCACGCGTCATGAAGTGCGCGACGGCGAAGACGCCGTCGCCAACCCGCGAGACGCGTGTGCTCCCCGGCATTCATCCGCGCGCTCATGACCTATCGCATCACCCTCGGCGGCACGACCCACGAGTTCCGCGACCTCAAGACGCTCCTCGCTCGCGCGACGCCGCTGCGTTCCGGCGATCAACTCTCCGGAGTCGCCGCGGCTTCCGCCGAAGAACGGGTGGCCGCGCAGATGTGCCTCGCCGATGTGCTGCTCACGCGCTTCCTCGAAGAGCCGCTCATTCCGTATGAGGAAGACGAGGTCACCCGGCTCATCCTCGATCGGCACGACCGCGCCGCTTTCGCGCCGATTGCCGGGTTGAGCGTCGGCGAGCTGCGCGACTGGCTGCTGCGTTACGAGACCGACACCGCGACGCTCGCCGCGCTGGCGTGGGGCTTGACGCCCGAGATGGTCGCGGCCGTGAGCAAGCTAATGAGTAATCAGGATCTCATCCTGGTCGCGAGCAAAGCGCGCGTCGTCACGAAGTTCCGCAATACGATCGGCCTCCCCGGCACGCTCGCGGTGCGGCTCCAGCCAAATCACCCTACCGACGATCCGCGCGGCGTCGCTGCTTCGATCCTCGACGGGCTGATGTACGGGTGCGGCGACGCGGTCATCGGAATCAATCCCGCGACCGATTCACCCGCCGCCTACGGCACGCTGCTGCGCCTGATTGATCGGCTCATTCAGGAATACGAAATCCCCACGCAAAGCTGCGTGCTCGCTCACGTCACCACCGCGCTGCGCTGCATGGAAACCGGCGATCCGGTCGATCTCGTCTTCCAGTCCATCGCGGGCACCGAGACGGCCAACAAAAGCTTCGGCATCGACCTCGCGCTGCTCAAAGAATCCCACGATGCCGCACTCGCGCTGAAGCGCGGAACGGTCGGTGACAACGTGATGTATTTCGAAACCGGCCAGGGCTCGTGCCTCTCCGCGAACGCACACCACGGCATCGACCAGCAGACGCTCGAAGCCCGCGCGTATGCCGTCGCCCGCGAATACCGCCCGCTGCTCGTCAATACCGTCGTTGGCTTCATCGGCCCGGAGTATCTCTACGACGGCAAACAGATCATCCGCGCCGGATTGGAAGATCACTTCTGCGGTAAATTGCTCGGCCTGCCGATGGGCTGCGACGTGTGCTACACCAACCACGCCGAGGCCGATCAGGACGACATGGATACGCTGCTCACGCTGCTCGGCGTCGCGGGTTGCAACTACATCATGGGCGTCCCCGGTGCGGACGACATCATGCTCAATTACCAATCGACGAGCTTCCACGACAGCCACTACCTGCGGCAGGTGCTCGGGCTCAAACCCGCGCCCGAATTCGCCGCGTGGCTCGATAAAATGCAGATCGCCCGCGAGGGGCTGCGGCTTCAGCCAGCGGATGCCAGACACGCGCTCGTGGCGCCGCAACTCGGATGAACCACGAAGACACAAAGGCACGAAGGAGGAGAACACCCGAACGGCAAGCGCGCTCCGGTGCCCCGCTTCATGTCTTCGTGCCTTCGTGGTGCAAATCATCGCCGTGAACGAACTGAGCGGCCAACCCGACGCCTGGCATCCGCTGCGCAGCGTGACTGCCGCTCGCATCGCGCTGGGCCGCACCGGCGGGAGCGTGCCGACCCGCGCGCAACTCGACTTCCGCCTCGCCCACGCCCGCGCCCGCGACGCAGTCCTTTCGCCCTTTGATCCCGACGCGCTCGCCGCCAGCCTGCGCGCGCTCGGGGCCGAGGTGCTCGTGGCGGAGAGCGCCGCGCGGGACCGTGCGGAATTTCTCCAGCGCCCCGACCTTGGCCGCCGCCTGGGCTACTCCAGCCGCGCGCAGCTCGTGGATCACGCCGCGAATCAGCCGCGTTGCGATCTCGCCATCATCGTCTCCGACGGCCTCTCGACGCTCGCAGCGAATACCCAAAGCGCGCCGCTCCTCGCTGCACTCCTGCCGCGGCTGCGCGAGAGCGGCTGGCAGCTCGCGCCGATCGTCGTGGTGCGGCACGCCCGCGTCGCGTTGCAGGATGAGGTGGGGGAAATCTTTCGCGCGAAGATCAGCCTCATGCTGCTCGGCGAACGCCCCGGCCTCGGCAATGCGGACAGCCTCGGCGCCTATTTCACCTTCGGCCCCGCGCTCGGCCGCACCGACGCCGATCGCAACTGCATCTCCAACATCCGCCCCGGCGGTCTCCAGCCCGCGGACGCGTCGGTGAAGCTGCACTACCTGCTCGAACATTCGCGCCAGCTCCAGCTCAGCGGGGTCGCGTTAAAGGATGACAGTGCGACTCTTGGACCGGGCCCGGTGGTTCCGGCGATTAGTTAGGCTGAGCGATGGCGGTATTAAATCGAACGAATGACGGCTAAAGCAAAACGCCGGGACCCGCTTTGCGCGCATCCCGGCGTTTCGTTGCTCGAGTTAGATTCGTAACTTGCCAGCCGGTTACTTCACCAGCACCAGCTCGTATCTGCGCGGCTGGGGTTGGTTCTCTTTATAGATTTGATTCTCGAGAGTTTTCGCGGCGGCGAGGAGTTCGGCGACCTTGGCTTTCTGGGCGGTGGACCAGGTTTCAAAATCCGTCTTCTTCGCCGCATACTCCGGCGCGGTCGCGTCCAGCTTCGCCAGCTCGCGGCGCTTGCTTTTGAGCTGGCCGTATTGATCGCGCAGCGGACGGTAGGCGGTGTCGTTGCGCTGTTTGTTGAGCAGCGCCACTTTGAGCGCCTGCTGGTATTGCGGAGTCTTGTCGTTGTTCTCCAGTTCCACGCCGAAGGCGAGCTGACCGTCGGTGACTTCTGCCACCGAGGTGCCATCGATGGATAGGGTGTATTTGCCGGGCTTGAGGTTGCGCACGGTGAGCCTTTCGTTGCTGTAACGGTGGCCGAGCGCGGTGAGTTTGGCGCCTTCCGCGGTGTCGGGCGGGAGCACCCAGGGGAGGGCGTTGGCGGCGAAGGTAAAGCTCACTTTGTCCTCGCTCGAAAGCAGGTCGGTGACGGTGCCATTGGCGGCGGTGGCGGCGACTTGGCCATTCTTGGGCGCGAGGACGATCTGCGAGACTTGCGAGCGGGCGACGATGTTCTCGATCACGGCCACGGCCATTACGGTCTGGCCCACCGCGCCGGGGTGGACGCCGTCCGCGATCATCGTCCAGTCGGGCTTGGTCTTGCGCTGGGTGGCGGTGAGGTTGTTCAGCGGCGAATACATGTCAACGAAGCCGAGGCCGCGCACTTCGGCCTGTTCGCGCAACCATTGGCCGTAGAGGGCGAGCACGCCGTTGTAGTAGGTGTTGCGGGGTTCCTGGTGGTCGTTGAGCAGGCGCTTGGCGCGGGTGTCGAACATGGTGGGCGTCATCGGGATGGCGGTGGCGCCGAGCGCGGCGATCTTGTCGAGGATCGTGCTCATGCCCGCCTGGTAGGTGTCGAAGACGCCCTTGTCGAAGTCGCGATAAGTGCCGTCGTTCATGCCGAGGAGGATGGTGACGTACTTGGGTTGGTAAGCGGCGACGTCTTCCTCGAAGCGAGTGAGTGCATCGGCCGCGCGGTCGCCGCCCACGCCGGCGTTGTGGAAGTGGACGCGCAGCTTGGGGTAACGGGTGTAAAAGTAATTCTCCACGTACTGCGTGTAGAGGCACTGGTGGGTGATGGAGTCGCCGAGGAAGACGACGGTGTCGCCGTCCTTGAGGTCGAGTTTGGCGACGAGCGGCTTGAATTGCGGCGCAACGGGCGCGGGTGCGGGCGTGGCCGGAGCGGCGGGTGTCTGCGCGAGGGCGCCGGTGGCACACAGCGCGAGCGCGGCGAGGGAGGAACTGAGGAGGTGTTTCATGTGGGGATGTGCGCTTTTGAATCGCCGCGGGCCTTGATTGTTGGAAGGAAAACCGTCGCTCCGGCGGTTTTGCTTGCCGCCGGGGAAGGTGCCCGCCACAAAAACCGGCAGGGAAAAAATTATGCAGGGAACATCCGCACCGGACTACGTCACGATCGGCTTCGAGAAAATCGACCGCGATCTCAAGTTTCTCATCGAATGCCTCGGTGAGGTGCTCACCGACCTCGGCCTCGGCGATTTCGCCAGCCATCTGCCGTGGACCGGCGAGGTGGTGAGCGCCGAGCGCATCGAACAACTGCCGCCGCAGCTCGGCCTCGTTTATTCGATCGCCTTCCAGCTCCTCAACATGGTGGAGGAAAACACCGCCGCCGCGATGCGCGACCTGCGCGAGTCGAGCGAGGGCCTCACGGCCGAACGCGGCCTGTGGGGTTCGCAGCTCGCGGCGTTGAAAGCGGCCGGCTTCAGCGCGGAGGAGATTGCCGCGAGGTTTGGTTCGGTGCTCGTGGAGCCGGTGCTCACGGCGCATCCCACGGAGGCGAAGCGCCTGTCGGTGCTGGATCAGCATCGCTCGCTTTTCGCGCTGATCGATCAGCGTGCGAGCGTGCAATCGCCCAGCCAGCAGGCGCAACTCCGCGAGCAGACCAAGGCCGCGCTGGAACGCCTCTGGCGCACCGGCGAAATCCTGTTTGAAAAGCCGACGCTCGCCGATGAGCGCCGCAACATTATCCACTACCTGCGCGACGTTTTCCCGACCGTGCTCCCCGAACTCGACGCCCGCCTGCGCTACGCCTGGGCGGACGCCGGCTTCGACCCCGCGCTGCTGGAGGGCAAGCTGCCGCAAGTGCGCTTCGGCAACTGGGTGGGTGGCGACCGCGATGGCCATCCCGGCGTGACCGCGGCGGTGACCGCTGAGACGCTGGAACGCCTGCGCGCCAATGCGCTCGTGGTCATGCACCGCCAGCTCACCGCGCTCGCGGGGAAGGTGTGCCTTTCCTCCTGGATGCAGCCGCCGCCGGAGACGCTGCTCGCCCGCCGTGCGCAGATCGCCGCGGATCTCGGCGAAATCGGCCGCGCCATTCTTGCGCTGAATACGGCCGAGCCGTGGCGGCAATTCGTGGAGTTGCTCGTGGCGCGGCTGCCGATCGAGATCGCGCCGCACGCGGTGGCGCAGATTCGCGAGGGCGACGGACGTTACCAATACGCCGCGGAACTCGCCACCGACCTGCGCACGCTGCACGATTCGCTCAGCGCCGTGGGCGCCGAGCGGCTCGCGGAGAGCGACGTGCAACCGGTGATCCGCGCGCTGGAAGTCTTCGGCTTCCACCTCGCGATCCTGGATGTGCGGCAAAACTCCGCCTTCCATGTTAAGGCGCTCGCGCAGCTCATGGGTGCCGCTGGCATCGATGGTAGCCAGTGGGAAGATTGGAACGAAATGGAGCGGCTGCGCTTTCTCGAAAAGGAACTCAAGTCGCCGCGCCCTTTCCTCCACGCCACCGTCTCCGCCGGCCCCGAGGCCGACGCCGTGCTCGGCTGCTACCGCGTGCTCGCCGCGCACATCGCGCGCTGCGGCGCGGATGGCCTCGGGTCACTGATCGTCAGCATGACGCGGCGGCTTTCCGATCTGCTCATTGTCTACGTGCTCGCCCGGGAAGCCGGCCTCACGCGGATGCTGCCCGAGGGGCTCGTCTGCATGCTGCCGGTCGTGCCGCTCTTTGAAACGCTCGACGATCTGGAAGCCGGCTCGGGCATTCTCCAGGCGTTCCTCGAGCAGCCGATGACGCGGCGCTCGCTGGATTTTCTTTCGTGGAATTGGGGCCGCGAAACGCTGCCGCTCGTCCAGCAGGTCATGGTCGGCTACTCCGATAGCAACAAGGATTCCGGCATCTTCGCCAGCCAGTGGGGCCTGCAAAAAGCGCAGACCAATCTCGCAAAACTCGGCCGCGACACCGGCGTGCGCATCCGCTTCTTCCACGGCCGCGGCGGCACGGTGAGCCGCGGCGCCGGTCCCACGCATCGTTTTCTCGAAGCATTGCCCGCGGGTTCGCTCTGCGGCGACATTCGCCTCACCGAGCAGGGCGAAACCATCGCGCAGAAGTTCGGCAACCTGCCCACCGCGACCTTCAATCTCGAACTGCTCGTCGCCGGCGTCACCGCCACCACCCTGCGCCACGACCGCGCCGAGCCCGGCCTGCCGCCGCTCGCGCCGGTGATGGAAAAGCTGCTGCGCGCCAGCCAGGCCGGCTACCGCAAGCTGCTCGACACCGAGGATTTCATCACCTTCTACCGCCAGGCCACGCCCATCGATGCGCTGGAACACAGCCGCATCGGCTCGCGTCCCTCGCGCCGCACCGGCAAGCCCAGCCTCGCCGATTTGCGCGCCATTCCGTGGGTGTTCAGTTGGAGTCAGGCGCGGTTTTACGTGCCCGGCTGGTTCGGCGCCGGCTCCGGTCTCGCCGCGCTCGACGACGCCGAGATCGACGAGATCCGCGATCACATTCGCACCTGGCCCTTCCTCCACTACGTGCTCACGAACATCGAATCGAGTATCGCCAGCACCGACCTCGAACTGATGCGCGCCTATGGCGACCTCGTCGAAGACCCGGTGCTGCGGAAGCGCTTCATGGACCTGATCGAAGACGAGTGGAATCTCACCCAGCAGTTGCTCGAGAAAATCCGCGGCCGGCCCATGGCCGAGCGCCGCCCGCGTATGCTCAAGACGCTCGAACTCCGCGCCGAAGCGCTGCGCATTCTCCATCTCCAGGAGATCAGCCTCCTCCGCCGCTGGCGCAAACTGCGCGCGACCGACGAAGCCGCCGCCGAGACGATGCTGCCTGACCTGCTGCTCTCGATCAACGCGATCGCCAGCGGCTTGCGCACCACGGGCTAGGCGCGGAAGACGACAGCCTCCTCGCCGGCGCGGGCGCGCTCACCGTCACCCGCATGATCATCTCGCCCTTCGCTCGGACTTACTTCGCCATCCCGCCCGAACCGCAGGCTACTGCCTATCCGTGGGGGGCCCGGGTGATGAGGCCCTCGACGACGGCGAGCGTGCAACTGAGCGCGAGTCCCGAAAAAAACGTCTGGTAGGCAAAGCGCAGGTAGCGGTACTTCTTCGTCGCGAGGAAACGGCCCAGCGTATAGACCTCCCGCACCTGAGTTCGGTAGGTGAGGCTGGGATCGTTCATCATCGTCTCCATCGCGCTTTCAAACTCGTCGTAACTCAACTGCGAGAAATCGCCGAAAAAGAGCAGGTTGAATCCGCTTTGCTGGATGTCCGGACGGGTCCCCGGCTTCGGCGGGCTGGGCAGTTTCGGCATCGCCACGAACGCAGCCAACCCCATCGTGGCGAGGCAGAAGGCAATCAACGTCAGCCCGGCGATCCGGAAATGCGGCTTGTCGAGGTGGGACGCCGTGAGCGTGACGATGACGGACGACATGGTCAGCAGCATGTTGGCCTTGAGATCGGCCATCGCGCTGAGTTGCACGTGATGCTGCCGGGTCTGGCGCATCATCTGATCGAGGTGGCCGCCGGCTTGATTGACCTTCATCGATTTTCCCTGCGCGCTCCGGGTCGGAGACGCCTTATTTTGGGTCGACGAGGTGCAGCGGCGTGCCTTCGAGCATCGCGATGTCCGCATCCACCATCAGCTCGGTCAGTTCCTTGAAGAGCGTCTTCGGCTTCCAACCGAGTTTGGCTTCCGCCTTCGCGGGATCGCCGATCAGCAGATCCACTTCTGCGGGGCGCTCGTAGCGCGCGTCGAATTTCACGAACTCTTTCCAGTCCAACCCCGCGCGCGAAAATGCGACTTCGCACAGTTCCTGAATCGTGTGCGCCTCGTTCGTCGCCAGCACGTAGTCGTCCGGTTCGTCCTGCTGCAGCATGCGCCACATGCCTTCCACGTATTCCTTGGCGTAACCCCAGTCGCGCTTCGATTCGAGGTTGCCAAGGAAGAGATCCTTTTGCAGCCCCTTCTTGATCGCCGCGACGGCGCGCGTGACCTTGCGCGTCACGAAGGTTTCGCCGCGGCGCGGGCTCTCGTGGTTGAAGAGAATGCCGTTGCTCGCGTGCATGCCGTAGCTCTCGCGGTAGTTCACCGTCGCCCAGTAGGCGTACACTTTCGCCACGCCGTACGGGCTGCGCGGCCAGAAGGGCGTCGTCTCCGTCTGCGGCACGGCCTGCACCTTGCCGAACATCTCGCTCGAACTCGCCTGATAAAACCGCGCCGGCACTTTCGTCTCCCGCAGCGCTTCGAGGATGCGGATCGTGCCGAGGCCGGTCACGTCGCCGGTGTTTTCGGGAATGTCGAAGCTCACCCGCACGTGGCTCTGCGCGCCGAGGTGATAGATTTCATCGGGCCCGGTGCGGTCGATCAGGCGCGTCAGATTCAGCGAATCCGAAAGATCGCCGTAGTGCAGAAAGAGCCGCGAACCATTGACGTGCGGATCCTGATAAAGGTGATCGATGCGCGACGTATTGAAGGTGCTCGCACGGCGGATGATGCCGTGGACTTCGTAGCCTTTTTCGATGAGCAGATCGGCGAGATAGGAGCCGTCCTGACCCGTGATGCCGGTGATGAGTGCTTTTTTCATGAGATGCGGTGTGCCGCGGGGCTAGGGTGCCGCCACGGGGACGGCCCTAATAGCGGCCCGCTGGGCCTCGATCAACTCCCGAATTCCTTTTTTCCCGAGCGCGAGCATCGCGGTGAGTTCCGCTTCGCTGAAAGTCTGCTCTTCGCCCGAGCCCTGCACTTCTACGAAATGGCCGTCCTCCGTCATCACCAGATTCATGTCCACCGAGGCGTCTTTGTCTTCGAGGTAGTTGAGGTCGAGCACGGGCACGCCACTCGCCACACCCACGCTCACCGCCGCGATCATCTTGCGGATCGGGGAGGAATTGAGCAGCCCCTTGGCGATGAGTTGTTCCACCGCCAGCGTGGCCGCCACGCAGGCGCCGGTGATCGCCGCGGTGCGCGTGCCGCCGTCGGCCTGGAGCACGTCGCAGTCGATGCACAGCGTGCGCGGCCCGAGGCGGTCGAGATCGACGACGGCGCGCAGGGAGCGGCCGATCAGGCGCTGAATTTCCACGCTGCGCCCGTCGAGCCGGCCCTTTGCGGAGTCGCGCGGCTTTCGGTCGAGCGTGGAGTAGGGGAGCATCGAATATTCCGCGGTGAGCCAGCCGCCGGGCACCTTTTGCGCCTTCATCCAGCCGGGCACGGATTCCTCGATCATCGCGCTGCAGATCACGCGGGTATTCCCGGCGGCGATGAGCACCGAGCCCGTGGAGTGCGGCGCGATGCCGGGGGTGAAGGAAAGCGGGCGGAGTTGGTCGGCGAGGCGACCGTCGGGGCGAGACATGGGGCGCGGAGGGTAAGCGCCGGCCCGGCGGGCGGCAAGCCGCGGATGGGCGCCGCGAAATTAAGATATGCGCCAGCGCAGAAGCCACCTAAGCGTCGGCGCGCGTCCGCCTTGTTCATCCCGCACTCCCCACCCATGCAACGACTCTCCGTCTTCCTTTTCACGTCCTTGTTCGTCGCCGCAGCCACGGCAGCGGATGTCGCGACCTTCACCATCAAGACGCTGCAGGCGCAGATGCGCTACGACGTCACCGAGATCACCGTCACGCCCGGCGCGAACGTGAAGATCCTCTTCGAGAACACCGACGACATGCCGCACAACCTCTGCTTTTTCCAGCCCGGCACGGATGTCGTGGAAGTGTGCAACAAGCAGATGGAAAAACCCGAGGAAGCGCTGAAGCGCAACTGGGTGCCGGAAGATCCGCGGCTCTGGCTGCACTCGAAAATGCTCAACCCGAAGGACAAGGAGGAGATCACCTTCAAGGCGCCGGACAAGGCGGGCATCTACCCGTTCGTATGCACCTTCCCCGGTCACGCGCTGAGCATGCAGGGCCAGCTCCGCATCTTGGCGCCGGGGCCGAAGCTGACGAGCCTGCATTTCAAGATGTATCTCGGCGACTGGAAGCAGCTCCCGGATTTCAGCAAGCTACCCCTCTTCCGTGAAGGCGAACTCGACGGCCTCGTGGAGATCAAGCTGGACGATTACAAGAACCAGTTCGGCCTCGTCTACACCGGCAAACTCGAGGCGCCGAAGGACGGGGAATACACGTTTTACATCGCGGGCGACGACGGTGTGCGGCTTTTGATGAATGGCAAGAAGGTCGTGGAACACGACGGCATTCATTCCGCCGCAGACATCAAGGAGGGAAAGGTAAAGCTGACCAAGGGCGAACACGATTTCCGGCTCGAATACTTCCAGGCCGCCGGCGAGGCGGAGCTCTATGTCGCGTGGGCCGGCGCGAACTTCGCCGTCACGCCGCTCTCAAAGTGGATTCACCCAAAAGCGAAGGATGTGGGCTCAAAGAAAAGCGAAACGCCGACCACCGGCATGCCGCTCGCCGTGGGCCAGGAGCCCGTGATCTATCGCAACTTCATCGCCGGCGCCGGCAACCGCAGCATCGGCGTCGGTTATCCCGGCGGCTTCAATGTCGCCTTCGACGCCGAGGCGATGAACACCACGCTGGTCTGGCGGGGCGCGTTCATCGACGCGGCGCGACACTGGACGAGCCGCGGCGGTGGCGCGCAGCCGCCACTCGGCTTCGACGTCGTGCGGGTGAATCCCGAAGCCGCGCCCGCTTTCGCTGTGCTCTCCGGTCCGGATGCCGCGTGGCCAGCAGTGGAGAAGGGCCAGCGTCCCGCGGGTTTTCAGTGGAAGGGCTACACGCTCGATGCGAAACGCGCGCCCACTTTCCGCTACGAGTGGAATGGCGTGAAGATGAGCGAAAGCTTTGCCACCGAAGGCAAATCGATGGCTGAGAATGGCAGGCTGGTCCGCACGGTGGAACTCAGCGGCACGATCCCCGCGGGCGCGCTCTTCTGCGCCGCGACGGGCGCGAAGATCGAGGCCGCGGACGGCGGCTTCATCGTGGATGACGGCCGGATCACGATCGACAAGCTGAGCTACGACAACCGCTTCAAGGTTAGCGTGGAAGGCGGCTCGGTGAGCAACGGCCGCCTGCTCGTCCCCGCCCGGCCGCAGATCAAAGTCACCTACTCGTGGGTCACCGCGCACGCGGGTCACGCCGGTCACGCGCACTGAATTTCTTCCTCTCTTTCCCCATGAAACTCTCGCCCACGTTTTTCACCCTCTGCGCCGCCTTCGCGGCCACCTCGCTCCTCCGCGCCGCCGATCCGCAGGAGTCCGACTACTACAAGATCACCACCTTCACCACGCCGGAAAACACCGCGCTGGAGGTCAGCTCCATCGAACTCCTGCCCGGCGGCAAACTCGCGCTCGGCACCCGCCGCGGCGAGGTCTGGACCGTCTCCAACGCCGGCGGCGATCCCGCGAAAGTGCAATACCAGCTCTTCGCCAGCGGGCAGCACGAAGTCATGGGCCTGGCCGAGAAGAACGGCTGGCTCTACGAGACGAATCGCTACGAAGTCGCGCGGCTCAAGGACCAGGACGGCGACGGCCGCGCGGATGTTTTCGAGACCATCACCGACGGCTGGGGCGTGAGCGGCGACTACCACGAATACGCCTTCGGTTCGCGCTTCGACAAAGCCGGCGACCTCTGGCTGGTGCTCTGTCTCACCGGTTCCTTCAGCAGCAAGACGGAGTTTCGCGGCTGGGCCATGCGGGTGAAGCCCGATGGCAAACTCGTCCCGACCTGCGGCGGCATTCGCTCGCCCGGCGGCATCGGCTTCGATGCGGACGGCCAGGTTTTTTACACCGACAACCAGGGCCCGTGGCACGGCGCCTCGACGCTCCAGCATCTGGTTCCGGGAAGTTTCCAAGGCCATCCCGGCGGCAATGCCTGGTACGACAAAGCGCCGCACATGGGACCGCGTCCGCTCGACCCGATCCCCGAGGCGTATCAAGGCGACAGCAAACGCGCCGACAAAACTCCGCGCGTCGATCCCGACCGCATGATCGCTGCACGGAAGCGCATCAAGGAACTCGTGCCACCCGCCGTCTACATGGTGCATGGCAAGATCGGCAACTCCTCGTCCTTCATCGTCTGCGACCTGAGCGGCGGAAAGTTCGGCCCGTTCCAAAAGCAGCTCTTCGTCGCCGACCAGAGCCACAGCAATATCTCGCGGGTCTTCCTCGAGGAAGTGAACGGCGTGAAGCAGGGCGTCGTGTTCCCGTTTCGCCTCGGCTTTAAGTCCGGCCTGATCGGTGGACGGATGAACGAACAGGGGCAACTCTTCGCCGGCGGCAGCGACCGCGGCTGGGGTGCGAAAGGCGGTCAGCCGTTCTCCTTCGAGCGGCTGGACTGGACGGGCAAGGTGCCGTTTGAAGTCCACGAGATGCGGGCCAAGCCGGACGGCTTCGAGCTGACCTTCACCGAGCCAGTGGATGCGAAGACTGCGGGCGATGTCGCGAGTTATTCCATGCGCCAGTTCACCTACGCCTATCGCGAGGAATACGGCGGCCCGGAAGTGGACGAAAAGCGGCCGAAGATCACGCAGGTCGTAGTGAGCGCCGACAAAAAATCCGTGCGCCTGACCATCGACGCGCTGAACCAGGGTGACATTCACGAGCTGCACCTCGACGGCGTGAAGTCCGCCACCGGCCTGCCGCTGCTGCACAAGGTCGGCTATTACACGCTGAACGAGATCCCGGCGAAGTAGCCTTCACCGCGCGCCTTGACCCCGCTCGCCGCGTCCCGCGATTCTGCGCGGACATGAACGAAGCGACCCTCCGCGTTCCCGCCACCACCGCGAACCTCGGTCCGGGCTACGACGCCCTCGGCGTGGCGCTGGAAATCTACAACCACGTCACCGTCCGGCGTGGCGCGTCCGCGGCGGCGCACCCGATGAATGCGGAAGTCGCGGGAAAGTTCTTCCCCGCGGCGGAGCTTGCGCCGTTCGATTTCGATTGGTCGATCCGCGGCGACGTGCCCCGCTCGCGCGGCATGGGCAGCAGCGTCACCGTCCGCCTCGGCCTGCTCCACGGCCTGAACGAAATCTCCGGCCGGCCGCTCGACGCGACCCGGCTCTTCCAGCTCTGCGCCGCGCTCGAAGGCCACCCCGACAACGCCGCGCCCGCCGCCTTCGGTGGCTTCACTGTCGCAGGCGGGCCGCAGGTCGCGCGCTTCCCCGTCGATCCCGCGCTCCAGTTCATCCTGCTCATTCCGGATTTTGAAATCGCCACGCCCGACGCCCGCCGCGTCCTCCCCGCGCAGATCGACCGCCTTGGCGCCGCCCGTTCCTGCGCCAACGCCTGCCGCATCACCGCCGCCTTCGCCACGCAAAACTACGCGCTCCTCCGCGGCGCCTTCGAGGATCACCTCCACCAGCCCTATCGCGAGAGGGAACTCATCCCCTTCCTCACCACCGTCATCGCCGCGGGCGAGAAAGCTGGGGCGCTCGGCGGCTTCCTCAGCGGCAGCGGCTCGACCATTTGTTGCGTCTTGGAAGAAAAGGCGAAGGGCGAAGGGCGAAGGGCGAAAGAGATCGGCGACGCAATGATTGCTGCGAGTGGATGCCCGGGGGCGCGGGTGATGGTGACTGAGGCGGATAACGAAGGGACGATCGTTGTCTCATGAAACAGGACCTCATGGAGCGGACGAAACAGTTCGCGCTACGAGTCATCCGTCTCCACGCAGCGCTTCCGGGCGGTGAAGTCGCGCGGGTGCTGGGCCGGCAAATCATCCGTTCCGCCACATCCGTCGGCGCCCACTACCGCGAGGCGCAGCGAGCGAAATCCACCGCCGATTTCATCAGCAAGATCGAAGGCGCCCTGCAGGAACTCGAAGAAACCCGTTACTGGCTCGAATTGATCGAAGGCGCCGAACTCCTTACCGCCGCTCAGCTCTCCGCCATTGGTCCAGGATTCCACCGAACTCCTCGCGATCCTCATGACCATCGCCAAAAACACCAAAAAAGCGCGTCCGTGACTTTCGCCCTTCGCCCTTCGCCCTTCGCCTTTCCCCGATGCGCGCCGCGCTAGAACGCTTCGAGCAGTTCGCCATCGACGTCATTCTGGAGCGTCGTTACGGCAAACGCGCCGCGCTGCTGCGCTGGTTTCTGTTCGCGCTGAGCTGGCTCTTCCGCGGCGGTGTGCAGACGCGGTTGTGGCTGTATCGGCACCGCATTTTCCGCGAGCGGCCGCCCGGCTGTATGGTCATCTCGATCGGGAATCTCACCGTCGGCGGGACGGGGAAAACGCCGGTCGTCGAGAAGTTCGCCCGCACCCTTCAGGATCACGGGCGCAAGGTCGCCATCCTCAGCCGCGGCTACAAATCCAAGAAGCCGCCGCTCTTCCGCCGCCTGCAGCGCAAGTGGCTCGGCATGGAGCGCAAAAAACCCCGCATCGTCCACGACGGCGAGAGGCTGCTGCTCGATTCCCGCTTCGCCGGCGACGAACCCTACATGCTCGCGAAGAGCCTCAAAGACGTCATCGTTCTCGTCGGCAAAGACCGCGTGAAAAGCGCGCTCTACGCCGTCCGCGAGATGGGCGTCGACATCCTCCTCCTCGACGACGGCATGCAGTATCTCGACCTCCGGCACCGGCTCGACATCTGCCTCATCGACGCCCAGGCCCCCTTCGGAAATGAATACCTTCTCCCCCGTGGCACCCTCCGCGAACCCCCGCGCAATCTCCGCCGCGCCAGCTACGTCTTCATCACGAAATCGCCCCCCGCCGGCAACGCCCAGCTCATCGAACGCATCCGCCGTTACAACCGCGCCGCCGACATCATCGAGACCACCCACCAGGCGCTCTATCTGCAAAATCTCTACGTCGCCGAGGATCGCCGCCCGCTCGAATTCCTCGGCGGCAAATACATCGCCGCCATCTCCGGCATCGCCCGGCCCGAAAGCTTCGAGGAGAAATTGACCGCCCTCGGCGCCACGCTCGAAATCACCAAACGCTTCGCCGACCACCACCGCTTCACGGACAAGGAACTCGAAGAATTCCACGCCCGCTGCTCCCGCCGCGACCTCGACCTCATCGTCACCACCGAGAAAGACAGCGTCCGCTTCCCCGCCAAAAATCCCGCCACCGAAGTCCCCATCTACTACCTGCGCGTGGAGATCGAAATCCTCGGCGGCCACGAACATTGGAACGCCCTGGTCGAACGCATCTGCCACCACCGCCCCCTGGTTGCCCCGGAGAGGTTCTTTGCGTGAGTCCACGGCGAGGCTAGACTCCGCAGCATGCGACTTCCCGTTATTCGCGGTCTGATTCGCCGCAGGTTTCTGGTGAATTTCCGCGTCGAGGCGCAGGTGATCCGGCGCCTTCTCCCCGCGCCGTTTCGGCCAAAGCTGCACGCGGGTTACGCGATCGCCGGCATCTGCCTGATCCGGTTGGAGGAAATTCGCGCCGCCGGGCTGCCGCGCTTCCTCGGCATCGCGAGCGAAAACGCCGCTCACCGCATTGCCGTGTTGTGGGATGAAGCCGATGGCTCAACTCGAGAAGGCGTCTTCATCCCGCGGCGAGACACCTGTTCTTGGCTGAACCACCTCGCGGGCGGGCGTGTCTTTCCAGGGGAACATCAGCTCGCGCACTTCGCGGTCACGGAGGACTCCGGCCGCATTGACATCGACATCCGCGCGCGCGACGGCGGCATGGCCGTGCGGCTCGCCGCGAGGGAAAAGGAAGCCTGGCCCGCGACTTCCTGCTTCTCTTCCCTCGCCGAATCCTCCGCGTTCTTTGCAGCCGGCAGTGTCGGCTACTCCGCGACGCGCGGCGGCTGCCGGCTCGATGGCATCGAACTCCGGACGCGGGCCTGGAGTGTCCGCCCGCTCGCGGTCGAGCACGTCGAATCGTCTTTCTTCGCCGACGCGCAAAACTTTCCGGCCGGGAGCGTCGTCTTCGATCACGCGCTGCTCATGCGCGATATCCCCCACGAGTGGCACGCCGTGCCGGAGATGCCGCTCGTCCGGACCTAGCCCGGCAGCCGGATGACGCGGTCGATTCCACGATGATCTCGGCTCGACGGGCGACGAAAGGGCCGGCTTCCGCACCGGCATCATCGCCACAAGACCCGAAAAAAAATGAATCAAGCGTGAGCCCAAGTGGCCTTCTCCGCGGGACCAATGGGTGGGCGCAAAACTGGCGCTCCCGGAAGAACCAGGAGCGCCAGCCATGATGAGCAGCAGCCTTTGCCGCGCGCCGCTTAGAGTTGGTTCAGCGGGATCGCGATGTCGATGACGGGGCTGGGTGATTTGACGGCGCCCCGGAGCGTGGCTTTGCCGGTGAGCAATTGGATCGAATAAAGACCGACGAACCCGTTGACCGGGGTCGCAAGGGTCGCTAGCGCCTGTAAGTGGACGGTGGCCCCGCGGCGAACCGTGCTGTAGATATCGAAGCCGACCGGTCCCTCGATATCGACCGTCAGCTTGCCCGTGGGGCTAAGAGTGCCGGCATTGGCGGGAACTTGCAGGACGATCTGATCGAGCGTCGAGTCGAGATCGAACAGGGTGGTAGCCGTATTCGCGTCGAGATCGTTGTTCGTGTAGGCAGCGCCGATGACTCCGACTGCGGGAGCGGGTGCGGTGTAGGTCAGGGTGCCATCGAGGAGGGTGACGCCGCCGGCATTCACATTGTGGCGCAGATTCTGGCCGGTATTGCTAATGACACGAAGCCGGTCCGCGACGGGATTGAAGTCGACGCCGAAGGAGGTTCCCTCGAGGGCGATCGTCAACCGGTTTACCAAGGTCGCGGCAGCGTTGCCCGTGCTGAGGGTGTAGACGCCGCCCGCATTGCCGACGCCGTAGAGTTGGCCGTCCTGCACCCGATAATCGATGCCGATTAAAGCCGTATCGACGGTCAGGCCCGAAACCTTTCCGAGGGGGAAGGTTCGACTGGGGAAATATTCATTAAAAACGATGAGCCGCTGGTCGGCAGTGAGGCCGATCACCGCGAGGGAATTGAAGCTGGCAATCGCGTGGACCGGTGAGATTGCGAGAACCGCCAGGAGGACGAGGTATAGTGATTTACGCATGGTGTTGTGGTTACGGTTTGTTTTGATCCGTCATCCGCGAGACGAACGACGGATGTCCCGTATTTCCAGCATTTCGCACTCGTAGTGCAATCCTGAAATATGTGGCCGCGCCGCCCTCGATAGAAACGCGGGACGGTTACTACCTGACGCTGACGGACCTCCCGTCCATGGCCGGGCGCGGGAGGGGACGCCGGCCCACGTTCCCGCACTGCTGAACTGATCGTCCTACGAAATGTCTATGAAATCGCCTCACCCACCCCGTAGCGCAGGAAGCGCCGGATGCTCAGCGTATCACCAAGGGCTTTGCTCTTTTCGGCGAGGACCTGGCTGATCGTCTGATCGGGGTTCTTGATGAACGCCTGGTCGAGGAGGCAAACGCTGCTGAAAAACTTATCCATCTTCCCGTCGATGATTTTCTCGATGATGTTCGCGGGTTTGCCGGGAGGCACCTGGTCGGCGTAGATCGCGCGCTCGCGGTCGACGGTGGTCTGCGGAACGCTGCTGCGATCGACGCTGATTGGGTTGGCGGCGGCGATTTGCAGGGTGATGTCGCGGACGAGCTGCTTGAAGTCCTCGGTGGTCGAAGTCTCTTCCTTGGTCGCGCCCACTTCCACGAGCACGCCGACTTTGCCGCCGGTGTGAATGTAAGCGGCCACGGCGCCGGCGCCGGACACTTCCACGCGCTCGCTGCGGCGGATCTGCACGTTCTCGCCGATCTTCTGGACGGCGGCGACGCGGTCGGCTTCGAGATCGGTGCCGGGTTCGGCGGCGATCTTCCGGGCGATTTCATCGGTGAAGGCGCGGAAGCCGTCGTTCTTCGCGACGAAATCGGTCTCGCAGTTGATTTCCACGAGCACGCCGACTTTTGCGCCGGGCAGGATGGCTTGGGCGATGACGCCTTCCTTGGCTTCCCGGTCGGCTTTCTTGGCGGCGCTGGCGGCGCCTTTTTTGCGCAGGACGTCGATGGCGGCTTCGAGGTCGCCATTCGTTTCGCCGAGGGCGCGCTTGCATTCCATCAGACCGGCGTTGGTCTTTTCACGGAGGGTTTTGACGAGTTGGGCGTCGATGACGGTGGCAGTGCTCATGGGAAGTTGAGGGTCGAGGGCTGAGAGTTGAGAGGAAAAGGAATTAGAGAAACAGACGCGGAAACGTGAGGCAGCCGCCTCTCGACTCGCAACACTCAGCTCCCAACCAGCGCGGGGCGCTACTCGCTGACCGCCGAGAGGGCCGCCTGCTCCTGCTTGCGGGCTTTCACGGTGTTCGAGACAATGGCGTCCACGAGCTTCTGGAGAACAATGCGGATCGCGCGGATGGCGTCGTCGTTGCCGGCGATCGGGTAGTCGATGAGATCGGGATCGGCGTTTGTATCGACGATGGCGACAACCGGGATATTGAGCCGGCGGGCTTCGGCGACGGCGATGGCTTCACGCGTCGTGTCGATGATGATGATCGCGTCGGGGAGCTTCTCCATGTCGCGCACGCCTTCGAGGTTGCGCTTGATCTTCTCGCCTTCGCGCTTGACCGCGGAAATTTCCTTTTTGCCCATCTTCGAATACTCGGCCTGCTTCTCGAGGTCCTCGATGTACTTCATGCGCACCACGCTTTTGCGGATGGTGGTGAGGTTGGTGAGCGTCCCGCCCAGCCAGCGCTGATTCACGTAGAACTGTCCGCACGCCGTCGCGGCTTCCTTGATCGCTTCCTGCGCCTGCTTTTTGCAGCCGACGAAGAGGACCTTGCCATTGCGCTCGGCGATCTTGCGGAGGAACTCGGTGGCGGTGTCGAGCTGGCCGACGGTCTTGCCGAGGTCGATGATGTAGATGGCGTTGCGCTTCTCGAAGATGAAGGGCTTCATCTTGGGGTTCCAACGCTTCGTCTGGTGGCCAAAGTGGACACCAGCCTCGAGAAGTTCCGTCATCAGTTCAGTGGACATACAAATTGGGCGTGCGGGAGATTAGGGCAGAAGAAAAATGGGCTGGAGGGATACGCGAACTCGCCAACCAACGCAACGGGAATCTTCGGTTGTCTCGTGAGGACGTGGCGGAAGGGTTCGACACCGAGTGCGCGGGAGGCGAGCGCGGTCACGGCGAGAGCGACGGCGGGAGGATTGACGAGGCACTTTCTAACCGCTGCGCCGATTTCTGAAAAGGCCCGCGGATTTTTGCTGGCGACCTCGCGCGCGGCGTTTCATTCTCGGGGCGGTTTCCACCATGAATATGAAAACGACTTCCTCCCTCCGCTCCCGTAGTTTCGTCGCGTCCCTGGCGGTCGCGTCGCTCTTCTGGTCTGGCTGCGCCAATCTGTGCGAAATCCGCGATGCGCGGACCGGCCAGAATATTCCCGCCACCTTCACCGGCACGACCGGCATCCTGAAGCGCGCGGCCACCGCGCCGCGGCCCGTGGTCTTGCGCAGCGTGCAGACGGTGAGCTGCACGAATTTCGACCGCGTGGTTTTCGAGTTCGAGGGAGCGGTCACGCCCGGTTATCGCGCCTCGTACATCGACAAGCCGATCCGCCGGTGCGGCTCCGGCGCAGTCGTCCCGGTGGCCGGCGACGCCTGGCTGGAGGTGAGCATGATCTCCGCGCAGGCCCGCACCGAGGCCGGTCAACCGACCATCGCCGAGCGCGATCGCACGCTCAATTTCCCGAACCTCAAGCAGCTCGTGCAGACGTGCGACTTCGAGGGCGAAGTGACCTGGGTGCTCGGCGTCGGTTTCCCCGGCCGCTTCCGCGTCGTGGAGCTGAGCAATCCGGCCCGCCTCGTGGTGGACGTAAAACGCTAGCCTTCGCGCCCTGCGTCTTGCACCCGGCGCGGCCCGCCCGCTAGTTTCCGTCGGATGGACACCGTACCCCTCGGCAGCAGCCCGATCCACAGCAGCCCCATCGCCTACGGCTGCTGGCGCATTGCCACCACGGGCGAGACGAAGACCGATCTGCTCACCTCGCGCAATGCGGTGCTCGCCGCGTTCGAGGCCGGCATCACGTTTTTCGATCTCGCGGACATCTACTGCGCGGGCCGCGCCGAGAGCGCGTTCGGCCAGGTGCTGTATGAACATCGCGAGCTGCGCAAAAAGATCGTCATCGGCACGAAGTGCGGCATCCGACTCGCCGACGAAGCGACCGGCGCGCCCTACCGCTACGACTCCTCGGCCGACTACATCATCCGCTCCTGCGAGCAGTCGCTGAAGCGGCTCGGCATCGACCGCATCGATGTCTTCCAAATCCATCGCCCGGACTGGCTCATGGAAATCGACGAAGTGGTGAAGGCGCTGCAGAAGCTCGAGAAACAGGGCAAGGTGCGCGACGTGGGCGTGAGCAATTTCCTCCCCTCGCAGCTCGAACTCCTCGGCAAGGCGCTGCAAAAAGAGGCGGAACTCCCGATCATCGTTCACCAGATCGAGTGCAGTCTTTTGAAGCTGGCGCCCTTTGAAGACGGCACGCTCGACCAGTGCGTGAGCCTCAATATTCGCCCGCTCGCCTGGAGCCCGCTCGGCGGCGGACACCTCGCCGATGGCCCGGTCAACGTCCTCCCGTCGCAAATCGGCTATCAGCCCCGGCTCGTCATCGAAGCGCTCGACGACATTGCCAAGGCGCGCGGCTGCACCCGTTCCGCCATCGCCCTCGCCTGGCTGCTGCGGCATCCGGCGAAGATCGTCCCCATCATCGGCACCACGAATCCCGAGCGGATCAAGGAAGCGGTCGCCGCCGCGGAGATCGACCTTACCCGCGAAGAATGGTACCGCCTGCTCGCCGCGGCCAAAGGCGGTTCGCTGCCCTGAGTCTGTTCCGAAACTCAATTTAGCCGCGGATGGACGCGGATTTTCGCAGATAGGAAACTTTCGCATTCTTTCGCATTCTCTGTATCCGCGTTTCATCCGCGCCCATCCGCGGCTCAAATTCAGCTCTTCCGCCGGACATCCCTTACATCCTCTTAGAGGAAGTACCGGAAGTCTGTTTTCAGGGCTCAAAGGCCGGGTTTTGACGCAGAGGCGCAGAGTGAACAGAGAGTTTCGCAGAGGGATTTCCCGTTTTCCTCTGCGTGCCTCGCACTCCTCCTCTGCGCCTCTGCGCCTCTGCGTTCAAAAAGGGACTTCCGGTACATCCTCTCAGGCCGGCGGGCGGCGCGTTTACGGCATTGCGTAATGTGATTGTTTCCTCCGCGGGCTTGCGCCCGCGGGCCGCGGCTGAGTAGAACATCCGCCCCACCCCAAATTCCCCTCTGCATGCCTGAAAAAATTGGATTCGTCGGCGTCGGTCGCATGGGCGCAAACATGGCGCGCCGGCTCAAGGAAATCGGCTACCCGATCGCGGCCATCTATGACGTGCGCCAGGATGCCGCCGCGGAACTCGCCGCGGAACTCGGCGCCGAAGCCTGCACGAAACTCGCCCGCGTCACCGCGCTCAGCGACGTGATCATCACCGTGGTGATCGACGACAAATCGCAACTCGCCGTCTTCACCGGAAAGAAGGACAACCTGCTCCAGGGCGCCAAAGGCCGCGTCTTCGTGAACTGTGCGACGATCTCGCCGAAGACGCATCAGCAGGTGGAAAAGCTCGCGAAGGAAGCCGGCGCCGCATCGCTCGAAGGCTGCATGGCCAGCTCCATCACGCAGGCCCGCGCCGGCACGCTCTATCTCATGATCGGCGGTGAGGAAAAGGTCTTCGCGAAAGTGCAGACGATCCTCGGCAAACTCTCCGACGACGGCAAACTCATGACCTACATCGGCAAGGCGGGCAAAGCCGCGCAGGTCAAGGCGCTGGTCAACATGGTGATGAACATCAACACCGCCGGCCTCGCCGAAGGCCTCGGCCTCGGCGCCGCGCTCGGCGTGGATCTCGCCATCCTGATGAGGGTCTTTTCCCAAACCGGCGCGAACTCTCGCGTGCTCGCCACCGACGGCGAAGACATGGTGAACCGCGACCACGCCTGTTTCTTCAGCGCCTCGCACGCCGCCAAGGACAGCGGCATCGCCCTCAAGCTCGCCCGGGAAGCGAAGCTGAATCTGCCCCTCGCGGCCGCCGCCTTCGCCCAATACACGAAGCTCACGAATCTCGGCCTCGGCGAACTCGACAAGAGCGGCATCGCCGAGCTGACTTTCAAAGGACGCGGCCCGCAGAAAAAGCCGGCGAAAAAATCTCCGCGAAAGAAGTAAACCCTTTGCCGCGCGGCCAGCCCGCGCGGGCAAAACCAGAAAAACAAACCACCAAAACAAACCACATGGCTACCTACGTTCCTCTCATCAGCTCCGGCACCGCCGGCCCGCTCGGCGTCCTCCACCTGCCCCGCCTCTGGCAAAAGCTTTCCCTCGAAGCCACCGGCCAGCTTGCCGCGGGTTATCCCGGCTGCGGCAAGGGCTACGACGGCATGACCCTCGGCGCGCTCGGCCTCGACGAAGCCACGACCAAGGCTTTCATCAAGGACAGCAAGCCGACTTATCCGCAGTTCGAGGCTTGGGTGAAAGCGAACGGCTCGTCCGTAACCGCCGACGCCATCGCCAAACACAACGCTGCCGTCACCGGTTACCAGCATGACGACGGCACCCGCCAAAGCATCCTCAGCGGCAATGGTCTGCCAGACGGATCGCCGACCGACGCCGTGAACCTGAACAACCTCGACGACTGGTTCGAGTTCCATCAGGCCGTCCTGAAGTAACCCGCTAACAGGCTCGAGCCGGCGGGGTGAAAACTCCGCCGGCTCTTTCTAACTCATCCTCATCGTCTTCCTCGTCCAAGTCGGAGGAAGGTGATGAGGAAGAGGAAGATTCTCAGACCAAAAAACCAAAACCCCACCCCATGAACTCCGATTACCTTTTCCCCCAACGCCTCGACCGCCGCGACTTTCTCAAAATGGGCGCCGCTTCCGCCGCCGCGCTCGCCTTCCCGCAACTCACCCGCGCCCAGGATGGCCCGGTGAAAATCGGCGAGGGCAAGTGGACCTACACCCTCGATGAAAACTGGGGCAAGTTGCCCGATGGCATGAGCTTTGGCTTCGGCTGCGGCATTGTGGTCGACTCCAAAGATCGCGTCTACGTCACCTCCCGCTCGACCAGCCCGGCGGTCGCGGTTTTCGGCGCCGATGGCAAGCTGGAGGAAACTTGGAGCAAGGATTTCGGCAACGGCTACAACCCTGATCAGGTCAAGGCCACCGCGCACTGCGTGTACTGGAGCAAGGAAGCCGACGGCGAGTTTCTCTACTTCACGGAAAACGTCGCCGGCGGCAAAGCCAAGGACGGCACCGAAACTCCCGTGCTCGGCAAACGCGTCTACAAAACCGACCTTAAAGGCAAGGTGCTCTACACCATCGGCAACGTGGAAACCGAAGACGCCACGCATCAGAAATTCACCTGGACGAATCCCACCGACGTCGCCGTCGCGCCCAACGGCGACATTTACATCGTCGACGGCTACGGCAGCCAGATCGTCAGCCGTTTCGACAAGAATTTTAAGCACCTCAAAACCATCGGCGGCCGCGCGCAAAAGAACGCCGATGGCACCGAGCCGGCGAAGGGCAAGGACGCTCCGCATGGCACTTTCAGCACTTGCCACGGCGTGTGGGTGAACACCCTCAAAGCCACGCCCGAAGTCTACATCGCCGACCGCGCCAATGGCCGCTACGAAGTCTTTGACCTCAACCTAAACTACCAACGCACCATCGCCGGCGACTTCGTGCGCAACCCCTGCTGCTTCTACCAGGCGCAAGGCCACGTCTTCATTCCCGACCTCGGCGGCCTCGTCGCCATCATCGACAAGGATGATCAATGCGTCGCCCGCCTCGGCGACGGCAAAGGCGCGAAGAAGGAAGACTTCGAGAAGGGCAACAAGGACAAGTTTACCACCCCGCACGCGCTCACCGTCGACAGCAAGGGCAACCTCTTCGTGCTCGAATGGGTGCCCTACGGCCGCGTGCGCAAGTTCACGCACACCCCGGCATAGGCGGAACGGGTGGTGGGTGATCGTTGATGGGAAGGGCATCGGGGCCGCGCTGGCGACCAATCACCCTTCACTATTTACCGATCCCTCCACTCCATGCCCCGCATCCTCATTGCCGGTTGCGGCTACGTCGGCCTCGCCACCGCGCGGCTGCTCCATACCGCGGGTTGGAATGTGCTCGGCTGCACGCATTCGGCGGACTCCGCGGCCGCGCTGGCGGTTGAGCCGTTTCCCGTCCGCCAGGCCGATCTTTCCAGCCTCGACTCCGTCCGCACGCTCGAAGACTGGCGCGGTTGCGAAGCCATCGTCCACTGCGCCAGCTCCGGCCGCGGCGGCGCGGATGCCTACCGCGCGGTCTATCTCGGCGGCGCGCGAAATCTCCTCGAAGCCCTCACCCCGCAGCACCTCCTCTTCACCAGCAGCACCTCCGTCTACGCGCAAAACGACGGATCCTGGGTCACCGAAGAAAGCCCCGCCGCGCCCGACCGCGAAACCGGCCAGGTCCTCCGCGAAACCGAGGAACTCGTCCTCGCCAGCGGCGGTTGCAGCGCCCGGCTCGCCGGCATCTACGGCCCCGGCCGCTCCGTGCTGCTAAAGAAATTTCTCACCGGCGAAGCCACCATCGAAGGCGACGGCCTGCGCTGGATCAACCAAGCCCACCGCGACGACATCGCCACCGCCCTCGCCCTCCTCGTCGAGCGCCGCGCCACCGGCACCTTCAACGTCGCCGACGACACCCCGCTCACCCAGCGCGACATCTACACCTGGCTCGCCGCCCACTTCGCCCGCGATCTCCCCCCCACCGGCCTCATCGACACAAATCGCAAGCGCGGCGTCACCAGCAAACGCGTCAGCAACGCCCGCCTCCGCGCCCTCGGCTGGAGCCCGCGTTACCCTAGCTTCCGCGACGCCGTGGCCAGCGATCCGGGTCTGCTGGCGCCGCTCGTTTCCAGCGCGAGCGACACCTAGACTGGCGCTGTCGGCCCCCGTGCCGAATGCGCCGCCGCGCCATCTCGATTTAACCTTTCCCGGAAAGAGAGGGCTTGCGCTCACCGCCTCGGCCCGACCAATTTCGGGCATGCTTCCCGAACAAATCGCTCATCACGCCGAAATGCGTCTCGCGGGAAGAATCGCCGTAAACATCTGCGGCCCGACCGTAGAAGCCGCATGATTGGGCGGTGGGGGTTTTCGGTTGCGGACATTTTCTCCCGGCTCGGGGGGAAGCTTGGAGTTTTGACGACCCGTCTGGCCGACTACCGGCTCTTTTATCGGCTCGAAAAGTTTACGATGATCTCCCAGTCGAAGTTCGCGGTGAACCTCGAAATCGCCCGCTGGTTTTCCCACGTTCCCGGTGCCGTCGTCGAATGCGGCACCTGGAAAGGCGGCATGATTGCGGGGATCGCCACCGCGCTCGGCAGTCACCGCGAGTATTTCCTCTTCGATAGCTTCGAGGGCCTGCCGCCCGCCCAGCCGTCGATGGATGGGGAAGCTGCCCTGCGCTGGCAGGCCGACACGGCTTCGCCCAACTACTTTGAAAACTGCAAGGCCGCCGAAGACGACGCCCGCGAGGCCATGAAATTCGCCGGAGTCTCCGACGCCCGCATCTCCAAGGGCTGGTTTCGCGACACCCTGCCGGATGCCGAATTTCCCGACGGGATCGCCATTCTCCGTCTGGATGCCGACTGGTACGAGCCGACCATGGAGATCCTCGATCACCTTTTCAAATTCGTCCGGAAGGACGGCGTCATCATCATCGACGACTACCACACTTGGGAGGGCTGCTCTCGGGCGGTGCACGATTTCCTCGCGAAGCATCGGTGCGTCGAGCGGATCAACGAACGTTTCGGCGTCTGCTACATCCGCAAGCTCACCGACACCCGGCCCTCGGGTTCACCTCCGCTCGGCACCCGCGGCCGGCAAGCGCCGCGGGTCATGGACACCGCGCTGAACCCGCGCTGAACGATCTCCCACGCGGAGTGCCGGAGATTTCACCGGTCACGCCGTCTGGAAGATGAACCGCAGCGCATCCGTGCGCAGCGGGCTGGCGGCGAGCGCGGCGCGCAAATCGGTGCGCTGCTGCTGCGCGGCGGCGAGTTCGTCGTCGCTCACATGGGCGTGGAGCTGGCGGAGATCCTGAAGGCGGTCGAGTTCCTCCTGGAGCTGCGTGTCCATTTTCGCGGTGGTCGCCGCGACGAGTGCGTCGCGCTTTTCCGTGGCGAGGGCGACCGCTTTTTCCAGCATCGCGGGCAGGAGCTTTTTCTTCACTGCGCCGCGGTCGAGCAGGCGGAAGATGTCGCCCGCTTCGAGCTTCGCGGCGGCGACTTCCGCGTCGTCGGAGAGATCGGCGAGCGCGTGATCCACCACCACGCGGATCGGCGTGGGCGGGAGGAAACGATCGGCGTGCAGCGCGGGTGGCGCGACGCATTCCACGATCGCGTGGATCTCCAGCAGCATCGATTCCTTCGTCCCACCCTTCCAGACTGCAAAGGCCGTGTTGCCCGACTCGCTGCCCAGCAGCAGATCGAGCGCGCCGCGCACGACCGGATGATCCCAGCTCAGGAACGACAAATCCTCGCGGCTCAGCGCCCGCGTGCGGTCGAACGTCGCCGACATGCCCGCCTCGGGTAGCGCGGGGAAAGCATCGGTGCGCAGATGCCCGGCCTGGAGCAGGTAGGTGCGCGCCGAAAGTTCCTCCACCGCCACGCCGAAAAAATCGAACAGCTCCACGCAAAACGCCTCGAATCCCGCATCCGCATCCTGCGCGCGAATCTGCGCGATCGTCTCCGCGGCGGTCTCACTGCGGCAGGAGTTCAGCTCCAGCAGCCGGTCGTGCCCGCGCTCCAGTTTCTTCGCCACCGCGGCGAGTTGTTTACGTGTCTCGGCGAGGAAGGCGGTCAGCTTCTTTGCATCGAATTTTTCCCGCAATGCCGCTAGCCCCGCGGCCAGTGCGTGCGCGAGCTCCGTCGCGCCATGCGGATGTTTTTCAAACGCGTTCAGCCCCTCGTGATACCAGCGCGCCAGCACCTCGGCCGCGCCACCTTGCACGTAGGGCACATGAATGCGGATCGTCGCCGTCTGCCCGATGCGGTCGAGCCGCCCGATGCGCTGCTCCAGCAACTCGGGATCGTCCGGCAGATCGAAAAGCACGAGATGATGCGCGAACTGAAAGTTGCGCCCCTCGCTCCCGATCTCCGAGCAGATCAGCACCCGCGCGCCGTCTTCTTCCGAAAAGTAAGCCGCATTGCGGTCGCGCTGGAGCAGCGTCAGTTCCTCATGGAAAAGCGCGGCGTTGATATTGATCTCCTTGAGCAGCCGCGTGTGGATCGACTCGGCCAGTTCGCGCGTGCGGCAGATGAGCAGCACCTTTTCCTCCGGCAGTTCCCTGAGCAGCGCCACGAGCCACTTGACCTTTGCAAACAGCTCCTCACCGCTGGCCGGCAGCGGCACGAGCAAGGCCTCGCGTTTTGGGAAGCCGCGGAGCGCCGCGCGCGTATTGCGAAACATCACCCGGCCCGTTCCAAATTCATCCAGCAACGCCGCGACCAGCGCCGCGCGCGCCTCTTCCGCACCGCCCGCCAGCTCTTCGGTATGCTTGCGGATACGCTCCGATCGGGTGGCAAAAAGTTTGCGGTCCTCCGCGGTCAGCGGCTTGCCGGAGAGCACGCGGTCGATCGCTTTCGCGACGTGCTCGTAGCGCTCCGACTCCGCGAGGAACTGCCCGAGATCGCTGTATCGATGGGGGTCGAGCAGCCGCAGCCGCGCGAAGTGACCTTCCGGCCCGAGCTGCTGCGGCGTGGCCGTGAGGAGCAGCAACCCCGGCGTTTTCTGCGCGAGCAAATCGACGAGTTGATACTCGCGACTCGCCTCCGCAGGCGTCCACGCGAGGTGATGCGCTTCGTCGACGACGAGCAAATCCCAGCCGGCCTCGACCGCCTGCGCCGCGCGCTCCGCATTGCTCGCGAGGAACCCGACGCTCGTGATCACGAGCTGGCTGTCGAGAAAGGGATTCGTCTCCGGGTTGTGCTCCTCGATCGCTTCGCAGCGCTCCTCGTCGAAGAGGCTGAAGAGCAAATTGAACCGCCGCAACAACTCCACGAACCACTGATGAATCAGCGGCTCCGGCAGCAAAATCAGCACCCGCCCCGCGCGCCCCGTGAGATGCAGCCGATGCAGGATGAGAGACGCTTCGATCGTTTTTCCGAGGCCCACTTCATCCGCAAGCAAGACGCGCGGAACCAGGCGGGATGAGGCTTCGCGGGCGATGTGAAGCTGGTGCGGGATGAGATCGATCCGCGCGCCGAGGAAGCCGCGCACCGGTGATTGCCGGTATTCGCTCCGCCGCCGTAGCGCCTGCACGCGCAGATCGAACGTGCGCAGATCGTCCACCTGTCCCGCGAAAAGCCGGTCCTCCGGTTTGCTGAAGCTGATCGTATCCGACAGCTCCGCTTCCTGAATTTCCCGCACTCCCGCGTGATAGACCAGCAGCCCCTTGCGCGTCTCCACCGCCGTCACCACGAGCTGCTCGCCACTGTGCAATTTCACCCGATCGCCGTCCTTGAACTCCACCCGCCGCAGCGGCGCGGATTTCAGCGCGTACTGCCGCTGCTCGCTCGCCGCGGGAAAGAATACCTCCACGCGGCCAAACTCCGTTTTCAAGATGATGCCGAGCCCGAGTTCGGGTTCGGAATCGCTCACCCAACGTTGACCGGGCACTGGAAGACTTTGGCTCATGGAAGGAAAAAAGGGGCCGTCAGACTACAGTCCCACCGCCCAGCCACAACCCCGTTCCGCCCGCGGCCAAAGTCGATCCGCGCTATCCAAGCGGGCGCCCGGCGATGAAGGTCTGCGCGACTCGCAGTTCGTCATCGAACACCACGAGATCGGCGTCGGCGCCCGTGGCGAGGATGCCCTTGCGCGCCTCGATCCCGAGCGCGCGCGCCGGGTTCAGCGTCGCCATCCGCACGGCCTCCACCAGCGGCACGTCGGCAAATTCGATCATGCCGCGCACGACGCGGTTCATCGTCGCCACGCTGCCGGCGAGCGCGTGGCCATCTGCGGTCAGACCCACGTCGTCGCGCACCACACAGTCGATGTCGCCGAGGCAAAAACGCGCCTCCTCCGCGAGCCCGGCGCCGGCCGAAGCGTCGGTGATCAGCGCGATGCCAGCGGGGCCTTTCGCCTGGTAGAGCATCCGCAGCAGGGTGGGGGAGACGTGGCGGCCATCGGCGATGACTTCGCACAGGATCTCCGGTTCGCTGAGCGCGAACTCGAGCAGGCCCGCGACGCGATAAGGGCCACGGCGGCGCGCGGTGGACATGCAGTTGAAGGCGTGGGTCGCCTGCCGCATTCCGTGGGCAAAACCGGCGGCGGCATCTTCATCCCACGCATCGCTGTGCCCACCGCTCACGCGAATGCCGGCGGCGGCGAAGGCCTCGATGGCCGCGAGCGCGCCGGGGAGTTCGGGCGCGATCGTGAGTTGAGTGATCGTTTCGCGAAAGGCAAGGAACTGTTCCCACTCCGCCCGCTCGGGATTGCGGATCAGCGCCAGTCGATGCGCGCCGGGCTTTTCCTTGGAAAAATACGGTCCCTCGATGTGAACGCCGAGCACCTGCGCGGCGTCGGCGGCGGGCGCTTTTTGGTAAACTCCGACGGCGCGGAGGACCGCGAGGATTTCCTCCGTGGTCGCGGTGATCGTGGTCAGCGCGAGTGAGGTGGTGCCGCCGCGGGCGTGGTGCCGCGCGATCGTGGCGAAGGCTTCCGCATCGGCCTCCATCGTGTCCCGTCGTAGCGCGCCGTGGATGTGCAGGTCGATGAAACCCGGGGCGAGAAAACGGCCGGCGAGGTCGATCTCGCCGGTCTCCGGCGGCAGCACGGAGTCGTGCGAAAGCAGCGCCGCGATTTTGCCGTTCTCGACGCGCAGATGGCCGAGCGCGATGCGGTCGGGCAGCACCAGCCGCGCATTCCGCAGGAGCGTGCTCATGCGCGCTGCCACTGCGGTTTATGGTCGTAGACCCAGCGGTAGTAGCCGGCGCGCTGAAGCTGCGCCGCGGCGGCTTCGTCGATGATCAGCGCGCACTTCGCGTGCATCTGCAGGATCGATGCCGGGACGCTCGCCGTGATCGGTCCCTCGACCATCGCCGCGACGGCCGCCGCTTTGCCCGAGCCGTGCGCGAGCACGATGATCTGCCGCGCTTCCATGATCGTGCCGACGCCCATGGTGATGACGTGCCGCGGCACCGCATCCTCGCTGCCGAAGAAGCGCGCATTGTCCGCGATGGTGCGCGGCGTGAGCGTCTTCAGCCGCGTGCGCGAGCTGAGCGACGAGCTGGGTTCGTTGAAGCCGATGTGGCCATCCGAGCCGATGCCGAGCAGTTGCAGATCGATGCCGCCCGCGTGGCGAATCGCGTCTTCGTAATCTTCGCAATGCACCGCAATGTCGGTGGCCTGCCCATCCGGCAGGTAGGTATGATCGGTCCGCACGTTGATGTGGGCGAAAAGATTTTCACGCATGTAGGCGCGGTAGGACATCGGGTGGTCGCCGCTCAGGCCCACGTATTCGTCGAGGTTGAAGGTGGTCGCGTGCGCGAAGTCGGCGTGGCCGTCGCGGTGGCGGTGAACGAGTTCGCGGTAGAGGCCGAGCGGGGTGCTGCCGGTGGCCAGGCCGAGCACGCTCGCGGGTTTCTGCGCGAGCTGGCGTTGAAAGAGCGCGGCGGCTTCCTTGCTCACGGCGTCGGCGTCGGGCTTAATGATGACTTCCATGCGGGGCCCGCGACTATGAGTTCACCGTCCGATTTTCACACGAGAAAAGCTGCGCGCCTCGCGAAGCTGAAGCTCGACGCCGCGGATTTCGACGAGCGTTTCGCCCGCAGTTCCGGTCCCGGCGGTCAGCATGTGAACAAGGTCTCGACCGCGGTGACGCTGCGCCATGTGCCGACCGGCGTGGCCGTCACGGTGCAGGATTCGCGCTCCCAATCCTTCAATCGCCAGCTCGCGTGGGAGCGACTGCTCGACGCGATCGAAGCCCAGCGCGCCGCGGCCCGCGCGGCTGAACGGGCGGCCGTGGCGAAGAAGCGGCGGCAGAATTCCAAGCGTCCACGCGGGGTGAAGGAGCGCATCCTCAAATCGAAAAAGAAACGCGGTGAGGTGAAGAAGCTGCGCGCGAAAGACTGGTAGCGGTGGGTGGACGGAAGATGAGGAACCACGAAATAGGCGAAATAGACGAAAACGGAGGCAGGAGCCTTTCGTCCGGTTCGCTTATTTCGTGGTTCCATCCTTCCGGCGGACCACACATCGGAGAGGGTCCACGAAAGACACGAAAGGGCACGAAAGGGCACGAAAGGCAGACGCTGATTTCGTGTCTTTCGTGTCTTTGGTGGACGTCTATCTGCCGGCAGGAAATCAGCCGATTAGCTTTCGCCAGCGGTCGAGCGAGTCGGCGCGGTGCGCGGCGGCATCGAGCATGGCGCTCGGTGGAATCGGCGTCGCATCGGTAGCTCGCGCCTGCAACCAGTCCGCCAGCGCGACGCCTTCGCCGACCCCGAAAATCCCCGCGTGCGGAAGACGGTGGAGCAGCGCCGCCACCGCACCGTCCGTCGGGCCGATCCACGCGAGCGGCCGCGGGAGGGCGAGCAGCAGGCCGAGCTTGCTGGGCCACAGCAGGCCGAGTGCGGCGGGGAGTTGGGTCACGGCCGCAGCACCGCAGCGGAGCAGCGAGTTCGGCAGCTCCTCCTCGGCGACGTAGCCGCTCCACTCCACTTGCCGCAGCCCCAGTGCCTGCGCGCGTTTCTCGGCCAGGGGCCGCGACGGGCCGCCGCCCTGAAAGCGCAGGCCGATCGGCGAGCCGCGGCGTTCGAGTTCCGCCTGCGCGGCGAGGAGCGTTTCCCATTCGTGAGCGCGGCCGAGGTTGCCGGAGTAGATCCACGTCCACGCCGCGTCTTGTTTCGCGCGCGCGGCGGCGAGCTGCGGCAAGACGGACGCGAAAACCCACGGCCGCACGATCTCCGGTTCCACGCCGGAGCGGCGAATGTGCGCGGCCATGTCTTCATCGAGCACGATGACGCGCGCGGCGCGGCGGTAGCACCACCCCATCACCCCCGCAATGGCGCGCGAGAGCGGACCTTCCCGCACCTCGCCGAGCGCGACGGCGATCTCGGGATACAGATCCATGATCCAATGCATCGACCGTGCGCGGTGCCACCGCGCGACGAGCGTCGCCACGACCAGCAAGCACGGCGGCGACGATGCGGAGATCACCACCTCGGCCCGCGGTCGGCGCAGGCCGTCCCACAGCATCCGCAGCAGCGCGATCGCTTCGCGCCGCATCCGCCCGCCTTGCTGCTGCGCGCCGCGGTAGTCTTGCCGCGCGGCGACGAAATCCACGGTGTGCCCGGCGCGCTCCAGCTCCGCCGCCACCTCCGCGAGCAGCACGCCAGTCGGCGCGGGATCGGGCGGAAAGTATTGGTTGAGAAAGAGGACGCGCATTAGCGGAGAAGTTCAGGTTCTTGGTTCCTTGTTCTTGGTTCCTTGTTTTTGGTTCTTGGTTCTTGGTTCTTGGTTCTTGGTTCTTGGTTCTTGGTTCTTGGTTCCGCCAACGAAGAACGAAGAACCACGAACAAAGCACATCCATCACGCTGCGAATTCCTTCACCACCACCGCCGGATTGCCCGCCACGCGCACCCGCGCCGGCACGGTTTCCAACACCACGGCACCCGCGCCGACCATGCTGCCCGGCCCCACTTCCACGCCCGGCGCGATGAAAGCCTGCGCGGCGATCCATGACCGCTCGTGGATGGTGATCGGCTGCGTCACGAGATCGAAGCCGGGCGTTTCAAAACGATGCGAGCCGGTGCAAAGAAACGCGCGCTGCGAAAGACACACATGGGATTCGATCCGCACCGGCGCGAGGCTGAGCACGAGCACTTCTTCGCCAAACCACACATGGTCGCCGACCTCCAACCGCCACGGAAACGTGATGTTCACCTGCGCGCGCACCACCACCCCGCGGCCGATCTTTGCGCCGAAAATCCGCAAGAGCGCGACGCGCAGCGCGGACGGCCACGGCAGCGGGTTGAGAAAAAAAACGCACTTCACCGCGACCCACAGCGCCTCCTTCCACGCCGGCGCGCCGCGTTGAAATGCGCCCGTCGTGTAACCCTCTAGCTGCATGGCAGGGAGCGGGGTGAGGCGGCGGGAGGCTGGGTGGACATCGGCACGGAAGATTAGCGATCGAGGCCGTTGCTAGCCAGCCGCATGCCCGCGCCGCGAGCGGAATCGGTGCTGACTTCGCGCGGCTTTCCGGGTTATGACTTGCGCGCGAACGCAGCAGGCAAGCCTCACGACGATGCACAATTTCTCCATCCATGACGCAGTATTCGAGCGGCCCATCGGGCGAAAGCATCGTCTCCTCGCGCAGCTCGCGCGCTGGCTGAAGCTGGAGGTGGAACTCGTGCCGCTCCCCGATCCGCTCACCCAGATGACGACGCCGGAGCAGCGGATCAATCTCTGGCATCTCGCGGAGCAGGTGCTCGCCTATGGCGTGCCGGGCGATTTCATCGATCTGGGGTGTTTTGACGGTCGGACTTCCACCGTGCTCGCCGGCGTCCTCGCGCAGCACGACGCGGCGCGGCGGCTGCACGTTTACGATAGCTTCGAGCATCGTCTCGGCTTGATGCGGGACACGCGGCAGGGTTTGCGCGAGCACTTCGAGGCGCGGCAATTGCCCGCGCCCGTGGTGCATGCCGGCCGCTTTGAAACCACGCTGCCCGGGGAGCTTCCCGAGGTCATCGCGTTTGCGCAGATCGACTGCGGGGTGGGCGGAATCCCGGAGTATCACGCCGCCTTGATCGCATCCTGCCTCCGCCACATTTGGCCCCGGCTCGCTCCCGGCGCGGTGTGCGTGATTCAAGATTACCACCACCCGGAAAATCCCGCGGCGCCCACCGACTACTATCCCTACATCAAGCCCACGGTGGACCGCTTCCTCGCGGGGCATGGCGCACAGGCGGCCGCGCTGCTTTCCGGCAAATACAGCCACGGTTTCGTCCGCAAACCGCGCGCGTGACCGCCGCCGGGCGCGACCGTGGCATCCGCGTTGCTGTTTCCCTCGGCCACATGCAAAATTCCGGGGCCATGCCGCCATCGCACGATCTTTCGTCTACGGGTTCGCCCCGCCTTGCCGCGCCACTCTCTGCCCGGTAAATGCCGCTGACGCCCACGAACAGCGACTGCCCGCAGCCGCTCGCCTGGAATCAGGCCACGCGCGCGTTTCCGACCGCGCGCGGGTTGCATGCCCTCTTTGAGGGGCAAGCGGCTCGTTCGCCGGAGGCACGCGCGGTGACTTTTGAGCGGCAGCATCTCACCTACGCGGCGTTGAATGCGCGGGCGAATCAACTCGCGCACCGCCTGCGCGAACTGGGCGTGGGGCCGGAATCGCTGGTGGCGCTGAGCCTGGAGCGCGGGCTCGATGTGATCGTGGGAATCCTCGGGATTTTGAAAGCGGGCGGCGCGTACGTGCCGTGCGACCCGGACATCCCGGCGGAGCGGCTCACTTACATCCTCGGCGATTCGCAGGCCGCGGTGCTGGTCACGCAGGAAAGTCTGCTCCCGCGGCTCGGCGAGTTGACCACGCCGGTCGTGTGTTTCGATCGCGACCGCGCTGCGCTCACGCAACAGCCCGCGACGGATCCGCAGGTCGCGGTGACGCCCGAAAATCTCGCCTACGTCATCTACACCTCCGGCTCCACTGGCCAGCCCAAGGGCTGCTGCATCACGCACGAAAATGCGGTTCGCCTCTTCGCCGCCACCGAGGATTGGTTTCACTTTGGCCCGCAGGATGTCTGGACGCTCTTCCACTCCTTTGCCTTCGACTTCTCCGTCTGGGAAATCTGGGGCGCGCTCCTCTACGGCGGCCGGCTCGTCGTCGTGCCGTATGCCATCACCCGCGCGCCGGATTCCTTCTACGAGCTGCTCGCGGAGGAAAAAGTCACGGTGCTGAACCAGACGCCGTCCGCCTTCTACCAGCTCATCGCCGCCGAAGCCGCGGAGCCGCAGCCGCGCCCGCTCGCATTGCGCACCATCATTTTTGGCGGTGAGGCGCTGAATCTCGCCGCGCTCCGCCCGTGGTTCGAGCGGCACGGGGACGCGCAGCCGCAGCTCGTGAACATGTACGGCATCACCGAAACGACCGTCCACGTCACCTACCGCCCGCTGGGCGCCGCCGACGCCAGCTCCTCGGCCAGCGTGATCGGCCGCGCCATTCCCGATCTCGATCTCTACGTCCTCGACCCGCAGCTCCAGCCCTGCCCGGTCGGCACGCCCGGCGAACTCCACGTCGGCGGCGCCGGCCTCGCCCGCGGCTACCTCCGCCGCCCGGAACTCACCGCCGAACGCTTCTTCGCCAACCCGCACAAACCCGGCGGACGACTCTACAAGACGGGCGACCTCGCGAGCTATCTGCCCGACGGCGACATCGAGTATCTCGGCCGCATCGATCGGCAGGTGAAGATCCGCGGCTTCCGTATCGAGCTCGGCGAAATCGAAGCCGCGCTCGCCGCGCACCCCGCCATCCGGCAGTGCGTGGTCACCGCGCGCGACGGTGCGGATGGCGATCACTTCCTCGCCGCCTATTTCCTCGGCGAGGCTGAGATTCACGACCTGCGCGATTTCCTCCGCGGCCGGTTGCCGTCACACATGCTCCCCGCGGCCTTTGCGAAAGTGGACAGCTTTCCCCTGACCTCGAACGGCAAACTCGACTACGCCGCGCTCCCCGAGCCCGTCGATCTGCCCGCCGAACGCGCCAGTTTCGTGGCCCCGCAAAAGCCGCTCGAACGCGCCGTCGCCGCCGTCTGGCAGAGCATCCTCGGCGTCGCCGCGGTGGGCATCGACGACAATTTCTTCGACGTTGGCGGCACCTCGCTGCTCCTCCTCCGCCTCCGGCTCGCCCTCGTCGCCGCGCTGAAACGCGACGACCTGCGCATCGTCACGCTCTTTCAACACCCGACCATTCGCCGTTTCGTTTCGCACCTGGAAGCAAGCACCGCGATTTCCACAAATCCACTGACTGCTGCCACGTCTCGGGCCGCAAAACTCCATGCAAACATGGCACAGCGGCGGCTACCTTCAGCGAAACGATGACCGAATCCGAAAGTCTCGCGAGCAGCATCGCGATCGTGGGCCTCGCTGGCCGATTCCCCAGCGCACGGACGGTCGCGGACTTTTGGCGCAATCTCATCGAGGGCCGCGACTGCATCTCCCGCCTGAGCGACGAGCAGCTCACCGCCGCGGGTTACGATCCGGCAAAAGTGCGCGCGCTCCCCGGCTACGTCGCCGCGCGCGGGCTGATCGAAAAGCCCGAGTGGTTCGACGCCGCGTTCTTCGGTATCACGCCGAAAGAGGCCGAGGTCATCGACCCGCAGCAGCGCCTCTTCCTTGAGATCGCGTGGGACGCGCTGGAGGACGCCGGCTGCGATCCGTCGCGTTACGCCGGGCTCATCGGCGTCTTCGGCGGCCTCACGAACAACACGTATTACCAGCACTTCGTCCGCCATCGGCCCGACCTGATCGAAGCCGTCGGCACCACCACCGCGGTGCTGGCGAATGAGAAAGATTTTCTCGCCACACGCGTCGCCTACAAACTCGACCTCCGCGGCCCCGCGCTGAACATCCAAACCGCCTGCTCGTCCTCGCTCGTCGCCGTCTGCGTCGCCGTGCAAAATCTGCTCAGCTACCAGTGCGACGCAGCCATCGCCGGTGGCGTCTCGGTCACTTTTCCGCAGGAGCGCGGCTACTTTTACAACGAAGGCGCGATGACCTCGAGCGACGGTCGTTGCGCGCCGTTCGACGCCGCGGCTGGCGGCACCGTTTTCTCCAGCGGCGCGGGCGTGGTTATCTTGAAGCGGCTCGCCGATGCGCTGGCCGAGGGCGATCAAATCTACGCGGTCATCCGCGGCACTGCGCTGAACAACGACGGCGGGAAAAAAGTGAGCTTCGCCGCGCCGAGCGTGGACGGACACAGCGAAGTCATCGCCCTCGCGCAAGCCGTCGCCGGCGTCACGCCCGATAGCATTTCCTACGTTGAGACGCACGGCACTGGCACGCCGCTCGGCGACCCGATCGAGATCGCCGGCCTCACCCAGGTTTTCCGCGCCGCGACCGACAAAAAACAGACCATCCCGATCGGCTCCGTGAAAGGAAACATCGGCCACCTCGACGCCGCGTCCGGCGTGGTCGGCCTGATCAAAACCGCGCTCGCCCTCAAGCACGGCCAGATCCCCGCGAGTCTCAACTTCTCCACCGCCAATCCCGCGCTGCACCTCGAAGACAGCCCCTTCTTCGTGAACACCGAGCTGCGCCCCTGGCCGCGCGGCAGCGAACCGCGGCGCGCGGGAGTGAGTTCGTTCGGAGTCGGCGGCACGAATGCGCACGTCGTCCTCGAAGAAGCGCCGCTGCCAGTCGCAAGCGGCGAAGATTTTGAACGCGAAACACGCGGAAATTTCGCGAAAGACGCGGAAGCAAGAAAGGACTCCGAGCACGATTCTTCATTTCCGCGTGTTCCGCGTACCTTCCGCGTGTTCCGCGATAAAAATCCGGACGCCCCCACCCCGGAAACCCCGGCGCCTCAGATCCTCGTCCTCTCCGCGAAGACCTCGACCGCGCTCGAACAACGCGCGCTCGATCTCGCCGCGTTCCTCGAGGCAAATGCCGACCTGCCGCTCGCCGATGTGGCTTACACGCTGCAGGTCGGCCGCCAGCGTTTCACGCATCGCCGCGTTATCGTCGCCCGCACCGCCGCGGAGGCCATCGAGGCCCTGCGCAAACCGACGCGCCTCCAGCGCCACGACGATCGCACCGACACGCCCGTCGCGTTTCTCTTCCCTGGCCAAGGCGC
>Ga0209181_10000559_pt1 | contig 68826 bp, 58 predicted proteins | sample MAT05_FD_187208 | JGI IMG/M metagenome (GOLD analysis project Ga0209181, IMG submission 187208) | Freshwater microbial communities from Lake Fryxell liftoff mats and glacier meltwater in Antarctica - MAT-05 (SPAdes) (version 2) | ecosystem: Environmental > Aquatic > Freshwater > Ice > Liftoff... | reverse complement strand
AATCCCGCGTCCCCGACCGTCAATCGTGGCAGGTGTCTCCTGAGGAGCAAGAGCCACCATCTCAGCCAACGCACGGCTGGGCACAGAGTCTTCGCCGCGGCACAGAAACCGCGGGATGCTCAAGCTCTCCACCTCAGGCCTCACGACCATCGGCTCGACCGTGAAGGCCCAACGGACGCCGAGCACCCGCACGATCTCCAGCACGCGCGCGTCGACGGCGCCGTCCGGATAGGCCAGCAGCGGCTCATCAGCATCCAAGGAACGCGCGAACTGCAAGGATGCCCGTACCTCATCGGCAACAGCGTTATCCGAGAGCATCGTCAAACGTGAATGCGTGACGCCATGCCCGCCGACACTCCAACCGCTACGCGCGAGCTGCTCAAGCTCGCCATCCAAGAGGTAGAGGCTGTCCGAGGCCAGACCCACGTCGAGCTCGCGCGCGAGTTCCCGCAGGATGACGCTGCGCATCTCGGGCGTGCTCGCCTGGAGGCGTTGTTTCACCTCCCCGCGCACCCATTCGTTCAACGACAGATGCGCGACCCGCGCATCGTTGCCAAGCCGCTCGAACGCCGCCTGCAAGATCAGATAGAGCTCGTCAAACCACAGCTTGGGCTGACTCGCTGCTTGATGGCCGCAAACCGGAAATACGGTCCCAATGATTCCGAGTGCCTGACATGTGGGCAGCGCATGCACCACCACGTCCCTATAGCCGTCGTCGAAGGTGATCGCAGCCCGTGGCCGCTCACCATTGCCCAGGGTTCGTTCTTCGCGCAGCAAGCGTCGCACCGGCACCACCTCGAAGTGCCGGACCAGCCACTCCATCTGCCGTACGAACGCGGCCGGCGTCACTGCAGTGCCACGCTCGAACCAGGGCAGTGCTCCCGGCCGCTCGACGATGCGGTGGTACATCAAGATGACGGACGTCACCCGCGGGCCTCAAGGATCGAGAACACCTTCGGATGGCGGTCGGCCTCGCCCACCATGATGCGACGCACGAGCCGGCCGGTGCCCCGCTCGACGACCACCAAGCACGTCGACGTCTCCGAGAGCGGGCGGTCGCACCACGTGTACTGTGGTGCAGATCGCATCTCAGTCATCCCAACGACCAGCACCTCACCCGTTACCAGCAGCCCCCGACACCAACCGGTCCAGCCGGTGTCGAAGACCTCGCATCTCTCGACCTCGCGCCATGGCCGCGCGCCGCGGTGCCAAGCACTCACGCGCCCATGCGTGGAGGTAGTCCAGAACCTCTCCCCCTCGACCTGCCCATCGTGTGGGTGGCCCTCCGTGCTGGCGAGACGCTCGAAGCTCCGCATGCAGCGCACTTCGCGCGACGCCAACATCGTGACGGCGAGTCGTCCGTCGACCATTACAACATGGTTCGGGTGCAGATAGTCGCGCACGACCGAGCAATGAAACGCACGCGTCGCATCGCCCTCGTAGTACTGACCTGCCGGCCTGACCCGTGGGACAGCGACTCTGACATCGTCCCAGCCGGCCGACAGAACATCGGAATAGCGCGCGCGTTCGATTACGGCCCCCTCCTGGCGCTCGCGCTCGAACCACGCTGGGCTGGTGGCGTGCCGTCCAACGAACGTGCCGCTCGCGTCGAAGACCTCGATTGCATCCAGCCCGGTGTTGCACACGTATATCTGGCCGCTGGCCCCGTCGTGACCGACATGATGCAGGTCATTGAAGTCGGGCTGAGCGAGGCGACCGGTCTCTCGCCATACACTGGCATCGAAGCGATGAACCGCATTGAAGCTGCAGACCATCAAGGTCTGGTCATCGGTCCACACGGCGCCCGTGAATCCCTTGGTGGCGACGCGCCGCGACGTCTCAGGGACGTAATCGACCAAACGACGCGTCGAGCCAGTTTCGAGGTCGACCTCGTCGATGAAGCACGAACCCGAATCATCGAAGTACCCGCCGGTGACCAACACTCTCATGTCTTGTCCTCGCGTTCTTTGCGCCATCCCGCACCGACGTCATCCGCGTCATGCGCGATGGCTGTCCGCTCGCTGCACAAGCGCACGGCATCGTGCGCCGTGATAGCCCCTTCGATCGCCCGGTCCGACCGATGATCGAGACACTCGCCGGCCAGCCGTGCCGCCCAACCTCGGGTTCCCAAGGCAACGATGGGCCGGCCGAGCTGCCACGCCAGAGCGATTTCGCTGAGCGTGCCAGCGCCTCCTTCGACCGCGACGACGACATCTGCGGTCGCAACGACCAGCACATTGCGAGCGAGCTGCATGCCGCTCGGTATGATCACGTCGCAGAATTCGTTGGCCTCCGCGCGGCGATAGGAAGGCACGATTCCCATCACGCGGCCTTCCTTCCAAGCAGGACTCTGGCGCGCCCCCTGCGACACCGCACGCATGACGCCGCCGCAACCGCCCGTGACCAACCGAAAGCCCGCGACCATCAGCGCCGCGCCGAGCTCCTGGCACAGCTCGCCGATCTCCGGGCTGAGCTCCCCGGCGCTGCCGATCACCGCCACCACGCGCACACGCCTATCCAGATTCATGACCCACTCCGCTCAGCCATCGCGTCGCGCCGGAGCTCGAACGCAATGGTCACGAGCTCGTCACCGAGAGCATTCGTCAGCAGTCGCGAGCGCACCGGCTCCGGCAGCGTTGCGCTCGCCAAGCCAGGTGCGTTCGCTTCGAGCCAAGCGATTGGACCCGAATCCGCGAAGAGCTCGACAAGCCCCGCATCCAGAACCCACCGCGGTGCCCGCTGCGCCAGCAGACGTAAACACTTCACGGCGGCTCTGAGTCTTCCAAGCGCGTGCTCGATCTGCTGCACCCGCCCTCGAACGAACTTGTCCAGCAGCGGCGCATCAGCGCCCTCGACTGCCCGCGTGAGAGCCGCGCCGAGCGTGTCTGCCACAAGGTGCGTGAGCTGTTCATCTGCGTCGCCGAGCTGACCGCTATCGCGTGCCCGCTGATGCAGCACAGCGAAGTCCGAGCTCACAACGCTCTTGCCATGCGCCGCCTGAAGTAGGTGCAGACCGATCGAATCTGACCTGCGCACAAAGAAGCCAGCCACCTCTGGAACGGGATAGCTATGTTCGAGACAGGCTGCAGCATCGAAGAACACAGCATTGCCGCCGCGGACGCGCGCGGGTCCGGTCACAGAAATAGTCTGCGACGCGGAGGCGCTGGCACCGATCAAGGGCCGAGTAAAGCCGATCCCGAATGGCAGCGCCAAGGCCTCGACGAGCATGTCGCGGAGCGCCCTGCCCGCGGACTGGCCCTGCTCCCGAGGGAGCCAGCGCGCTGCCTCGCTAGCTTCCCCGTGCCCGCCATAGTCGTAGTAGTAGTCCGGCTCGGCGAGGCGCCGCACCGTGACTGCATCAGTGCACCACGGCATCTCGGGTCCGGCCGCGATCATCCACGCCACGTTCGAGACCAGGTCCTCCATCCGAGAAGCCCAGGTCGCGACTGCCGGGATCGGCGGATCCCCATGGACGGTGCCCACCAGCACGTCAGGAGCGTCGCTGTTGCGGCCGACCTCGAGTAGCGCTCCGATCGGATCGACCCACGGTTCGTGGACCAAAGAGCCCTCGTTGACGCAGAGCCTGCTCAGGCGTAGGTCGTCGTCCAGCATCCAGATCAATCTCGGTCGCATGCCCTCTGCGATCATATCGCGCAGTAACTCGCGCTGCATCGATCTCGCGCCGCCAATGGACGCTCCGCCAGGAAACGCGCCATAGACTATCACGTTGACGTCCCTCGCGCGTAAGCGCGCCGCCGTGGCTCGATTCGCGTCGCGACTCTCGCTCGATCGACTGTTTTCGACGAGCCCCAGAGTGACACCAAACTCCCCGTGGCGGGCCGCGGCGGCGATGTCCTCGCAGAGGCATGCGAGCTGCTCCGACCTGTCGGTCGTAGCGACCATGATCGCAATCTCGACCGACACCCCAGCGCTCATTTGCTCGGTCCCAGGGTGCGCACGCTACGCCAAACCTCGAGGGCTTCTTCGATTGGTAGACCTTCGAGCATGAACACGTCGGCAAGCACCTCGCTGAGCGCTGCGTCCAAGACCACGCGGGTGGTAAAGCCGTCGGCCGTATAGGTAGTCAACTGTTGGTCCCTCAGCGCCTCCATCCTGTCGTCGAAGATCCTCACCGCGCGGAGCCCGGTCATGAAGGGGCCATAGTCGGGCCGCGAATGGTGTAGTGCGATGATCTGCTGGAAGTCGCCATATGACTTGGGTGCGCTTGAAGCAAGATAGACATCCTTGGGGCCAGTCATACCTGGGCTGTAGCGGCGCAATCGGATCATCCTATCAGTGGCCTCCGCGCACATGTGCCAACCGACGTGAGCGATCTCCGTGACCTGTGAGACGGACCAAGGGGCAAGATAGGGTTGGCCGTTACCGACATCGCACAGGTAGACCTCGCCTCCGAGATCCACGCGCGCTAGCAGATGATCATCTGGCTTATTGATAGTAGCGGCCGCGAACGAGGCTTCGAAGCCCATCGAGGACAGCAGCGTAACGAACGAGAGCGCGTGCACATGACAGGTGCCGCCCAGGCCGGATGCGCAACGTTCGATTGCACTGTGGCCGGTAACCGGGCGGCAGTGATTCGAGCGCGACGCAAGCAGATCGAGATTTTGGAACGCAATATTCGTGAGCCAACCGCGCATCAACGCGACGAGGCCCGCGTGATCGACCGGCGGGTCGCTTACACCGATTCGGCGTAGTAGTCGCTCGCGTTGCGAGTCCGTCAGGTCCGGGAGGCCCAGTTCAACGCTGGGCATGCGCCATTGCCTCCGCGATCTTCCAGCCCACCAGCGCCCACCAGCGGGCTGGGCCTCGCAGGTACACATCACGCGCGACCGAGCGACGGCGCACTTCGTCGTTGCGGTTCAATTCGCCCAAGACATCGAGTAGCAGGACGCGCTCGTCTTCGCGCAAGAAGCCACGCGCGATACACACCTGCGCAAGCTGATCGAGCACGGCTGGCGATGCGAGCGCGGCTTCCACGCCGTCGTCACCGAGCAGCCACGCGATGTGGCGGCGAATGTCCCTCGAGGCGGTGAACATGCTAGGTCCGTCAGCGCCAACCGGAGCCGGAAACGCCACCGCCACGCCATCGTCCTCGTCTGATACTCTTCCGAAGAGAGGGAACCAATCACCGTCGAGTCGATCGCCGGGGGCCGAAGTTACGAGCTTCGTCGTCGGGTGCCAGCTCGCATGCTCGGGTCGAAAGCGCGCGGTGGCTGGCACCCAGAGAGTCAGATATGCCAGGCGCCGACCACGCGCCCGATTCGCCTGGCTACGATGCCAGGTCAGGCCAGTGAGGAGCACAGACTCCCCACGCTGAATCGGCACGCGTGTGAGCCTCTTGTCGGAGTCGAAGTCTTCGCCCGAACGGGCGAGAAAATCGCGAGGCGTTGCCGGACCGTCTCGGTGCGAACCATCCAGGACTTCTAGGCAACCACCATCGATCGAGACATCCGAAGTCGGTGACCAGATCGACAACCCAACGCGATCGAGCGGCCAGAATGCGCCGTCCTGATGCCACGGAATCATCTCAGATTCATCAACCGGCTTGGCGATGGCGTGGTCGTGGAAGAGCCGAACACCAGAGACGCCGAGAAAGCTCCGCGCCACTTCTGCCTGCGCGCTATCAAAGAGCAGTGCGCGAAACGAAGGCGCCTTGCGCCATAGGTCGCGATTCTGTGGATACTGCGCAGTGAATTCGCCGGGACTCAGATTCGCGGCCTGCGCACCTTCCGCGACGACTCCGTCCCAGGCGGTATCCACAAGCTCCAACTCACGCTCGCTCAGCACGCCGCGAAGGACGACAAATCCGTGCTCGCGAAGGAAGGCGTGCGCCGCTAGGTCACCGCGCTCGAAGCGTGACGTGCTCACCCGCATGGTTCCACCTTCCCCCCGGCACTGACGAGGGTCGCAAACTGCCTTGCAGACAGGTCCAGATTATCGATGTTCAATGACTCGCGGGATTGATGGATGCGACTCCCGGGATCGTTGGGTCCGATAGCCAAGTAGGGGCCGCCTGCTACCAGATGGGTCAGGAATGGACAGCGAGCTTGGCCGAACGCCTTGTTCAAGTAGCGGTCGTGTCGCACCACCAGGCGGCCGGCGGTGACCGCGTCGAGTTCAATGGCGGCCACGAGCGACTCGCACAGCGGTGTAAGGTCTCGCACGAGAAGACGCTGAGTACCGTCGAGTTCGAAGTAGCCGGTCTCCTCCACCCACAGGTCGACGTCCAAGCCAGCGAGCATGGGAAAAAGCGCGTGTGCGGACGGCGAGTCGACCTCTTCCTCACCTTGGATGATGAAGACCAGCGGCAACGTGGGCGCGCCCAAACGCTCGAGTACGAGCAAGCGCAGAACGAGCGGTCCAAGATTGTCGGCGACCCCGCGCCCGACGAGCCTACGCCCCAGTTGTGTCACCTCGAATGGGGGCGTATCCCATCCATCACCAGCCTCTTCGACGTCGTAGTGGGCACAAAGACCGAGTCGCAGCCCAGGTCCGGCTCGCTCCGCAATGACGATCCGCCCTCCAAAGTCGTCGCCGACCTCGCGGATCTCAAACCTCAGACGCTCGAGCCAGTTCACGACGTACGCACGAACCTGGACACGCCCGGCAACGTTGGAGGCCGTCGGCATGAGTGCCACGAGCTCAGCAAGGCGCGCCTTGAATTCGGTGATCAGTCCGTCGTGCATACCAGCCTCCCCCCCAAGGTAGCTGCCCGATTCGAGCCAATGTGATCGAGGGGGCGTGCCTCGGCGCTGACCCACCAGTCGCGGGTGCGCGCGAGGCCATCGTCCAAGCTCACATGCGGCGACCAGCCCAGCATCGCGTTTGCTCGTCGCCAGTCAACGTGCTCACGGTAGGTCTGTGGCAGGCGCTGTGGACCATGCGAAATGGAGCCCCGACCCACGAGTCGGATGATCCTCTGGGCCAGCTCGAGTGCCGAGATCTCTTCGGATGTTCCGAGGTTCAGCACACCCTGCACATCACGTTGGCCGACGAGCGCGACCAGTCCCCGCACCAGATCGTGAACGTAGATCGGCGTGCGCGTCTGCAGCCCATCGCCGTGGATCTCGAGCACACCCCCCGCAAAGGCACGCTCGAAGAATCGAGCGACAGCGAGTGCCGACCGCAGCTGCGCACCGTAGACGCCGGGGAACCGCACGATCACTGCATCCATCCCGAACGACGCCACCAAGCCCTGTATGACCTGCTCAGCCGCGAGCTTGCTCTGCGCATAGATCTCCGTTGGGTTCGGCACCGCAGCCTCGGTCGACGGATAGAAGGCTTGATTGCCGTAGACGCACGCAGTCGAGCCGTGGATGAGTCTGGCACTTTCACGCCGGCAAGCGTTGGCGACAACGGTGGTGCCGAGCACATTGACGCGCACGGCTTCCGTTGGGTCGACTTTCGCCGCATAGAGGTCGGCCCACGCCGCGAGGTGAACCACGGCGCTCGCCCCTCGAATCGCGGCCTCAACCGCCGCCGCGTCGCATATGTCCTGCCCATCCTGCAGGTCGAAGCTCACGGCGTCGTAGCCCCGCGTCGTCAAGGCCTGCACGACATGCCGTCCGACGAAACCGCGTCCGCCTGTTACGATCACGCGAAATGCTTGCCTCGCTTCCACGACCTTCATTGTCGCATCTCCTCGTTCGCATGACCTTCATGCAGTGGCTCATCCGCACGACCAGCCGACGTCCTGGATGGCGCGCTTCTCCTTGCCGCCATGATGAATGCTGCCCGCAGTGCCCTCGCTCGCTGGGGCGCAAGCCTCGACGATATTGAGGTGGCTCACGCCGACAGGCATCCGCGACGACGCTCGTGCCGAGCACGTTCACCCGCACCGCTTCGACTGGGTTCACCTTGGCCGCGTAGAGGTCGGCCCAAGCAGCCAGGTGCACCACCGTGCTCGCCCCTCGAACCGCCCGAGCCACGGCCGCGCCCTCGCACACGTCGAGGCCGTCAGCGAGGTCGAAGCTGACCGCTTCGTACCCCAGCATCTGAAGCGCACGCATCAGGTGGCGCCCGACGAACCCACCTCCCCCAGTAACGACAACCCGGTGCGGGTTGCGCCTTGTCTCGTCGGCCGCAACAAAGCTCATGCGTCTTCGTCGCCTTCGAGGTCTTCAGCCTCAGGTGCACCGCCCACCATCACCTGCTTACCCATCGCCTGTTCGATGGCGCTGACCAGTGCGGTCCGGCGAGCCACATAGAACTCTTCGAAGTCGTCGGAGCGAAGCAGCGCCGGATCGATGAGATGTGTCTGCAGGATGACGTTCATCGACTCGTCCTCGAGCTGTACGGCCTTGTCGTTCTGCCCTGAGGCGCGACTGGTATGGGGAGGGCAAGCACCCAGGCCGAGTCGCCGAATTCAAGAAGCGGCGCCTGACCGCGGACCTGGAGTCCAAGAAGCCCGTCGAGACCACGGACGAGAAGAAGAAGCCCATAAGGCGCCACTACTACTTCAACATCCGCAAGGCGCTCGAAGGGCCGGCCGCGTTGGAGTTGCTCCGGCTTTGTCCTCGGCGGCAGCTCGACTCCTTCGACGGCCCGAGCCTGGAATTGCGCATGGCCGCCCGTCTCGGGCAGGATCACCGCGCCAACGGGGAACGAACGCGCGATGCTCACGAGCAGCGCACGGATGTGCTCGTCGTTCCACACCCAGCCACGCCGGAAGTCCGGCAGCTGGAGCTTGCCGAGAACGATTTCATCGAGGAGCACAGAGAGTTCTTTCTTGGTCGAATCGAATAGTGACATGGAATGCTCAGACTCCGCCTGCGTGCCCACTCCTTGGAAACGTGTGTTGTGTGCGTCAGTCGAATCGGAAGCCAAAGAGCCCACCCGTTTCGACTTCATCGGTCAACCGGACAGGAATGATCGCGTCGCGCAACGACACCTTCGCCTCCTTCTGTGCTTGCTCGAGCGCGTCCTCATTGATCGTGACGATGTACTGGAAGCCTTGCTCCTCGGCCTGCTTCCGCCCCAACTCCAATGCCCGGCCAACCTGGCGCCCATCGACGCCATCGAACAGGGCCGAGTCGTGGATGAGAAACCCAGGACCGATGCCGCGGCGCTTCACCAATTCCATCAGCATCATGTCGAAGCAGAATGCTTGCATGTGGTTCTTGCCCGTACTCCGACCGGCGGGGATCTTGACCTTGAAGACGGGTCCATTCTCCGTCGCATCGATCTCGAGGCTACCCGCCTGTTCATTCTCGTAGAGTGCCTCTGACAGCTTCTCGAACGTCTGAATGGCTAGCTTGCGAGTATCGGATTGCTCAGCGTGATCGTCCTTCAAGCGTTTGAAGATGCGCTTGCGCTCGATGCCGAGGTCCAGTCCGTCGCCTTCGAGTCGCTGCATCTGCGAATGGAGTTGACGCAGCCTCGCGACGTCGGCTTGCAGTCTGGTCAGCTCGCTCTGAAAGCGGGTGTATTGCTCCAGTGCACCACCGGCTTGTAGCGTAACAAGGATCTCGGAGCGCCTGCGGTCGGCTTCAGTCATGCGCAGGCGACGCCGAGCCACCTGGTCCCGCGCTGCCTGGATCTCTCCCTCGAGGTGGGAGCTTCGATTGCGTATGATCGACGCGTGAAAGCGGTCGACCTCTTCGAAGCGTCGCTTGACCAGGCCTGGAAGTACGACACTGACCTCCTTGAATGCCTGCTCGACATCCGCGTAGCGCGGCGGTTTCTCCGTTCGAAGTGATTCTTCGAGGCTGCTGATCAGTGACAGATCGGCTTCATTTTCCTCGCTGAGGCGGTTGTTCTCGCGAGTCAGGGCATTGCTCTCTTCTTCCAGATCCGAATACCGCTCGACGACACGGAAACCAGCAAGTTGAAGCTCGACGATCTTGGCACGCTGTTCCGCGATGCTCAGCTCCGTGAAAACCTCGCTAGCAGACTGCAGTCGTCCGCCGAGCGCGCCCGACTTGCTCAGGCTCTTGAAGGCATTGAGAGCCGACTCACGCTTCCGAAGCGCCTGCAAGTCGCTCGGAATAGAGACATCCAGGCCCAGCAGGTAGGTCAAGGCAATCTGTTGATCGCCCAGCTGCTGCTTGCTGTCATGCTGCTCAGGCAGCAGAAATCCGCCGCTGCGATCGCGCCGTGCAAAATACGGGAACATCATGCGGAACGTGGGCTCTCCCGTACCTTCTTGCTCGTCGTCGCCCTCGTCCGTTGCGGCCGAGAGACCGAACATGCGGATCCCGAGCAGAGCCTTCCAATCGTTCGACTTGAACAGCAGGTCTGGATCGCGCCTGGTTCTCTTCGGTTGGGTTGGCCAACCGCTCGGGTCTCCGCGGACGAGACGCACTGCGGTCTCGCTGCGCCTGCCGACCGCGGCCCGCTCGACCTCAAGACTCTGGCCACCGAGATCGAAGTCGAGCGCAAACCGCTGGGTCGCAAGCTGCGGCGTCTGCTTCAGAAACTCCGGGACGTTTGCGCCGAGCATGAAGTGCACCAGGTCGACGAAGCTCGACTTGCCGAGACCGTTCCTCGTTTGCTTGTCGGTCGACTTCTTCGTGCGTCGCGCAACCAACAGATTCAGACCCGGTCGGAACTCGAGCTGCTTGAACGAAGTAAGCGTGCTGGTGAGGGAGTGGATCATGACGCCACCGCTATTCTCGTTACCTTGCCCTGGACGAACTCAATCGTGCCGAGCGCGAACAGCACATCGAGCGCCAAGACGAACCAATCGAAGGTGATGACGGGCTCCCGCTCCGAGTTCGATGCAACCTCATGCAGCCGCTGGAACTCGTTCCAGATTGCCGAGACGGTCTTTGCTTTGGAGAGCAATGTCAGGAGCTCGGCCGCGACAGTTATCAGCGCGCGGTCAGCGTCGAGATGTTTGTCGGGGAGAATCATGGCGGCGCCTCGAAGATGTCGCAACGCTCGAAGAAGTAGGCGAGCACGGCATAGATCGCGGTCTGAAACGGTGGCCTCAGCAGGAAGTCACCGCCTACGAATCGGGTCAGCCCGTGAAAGATGTCATCGGGTTCATTGCCGGCATCCCGCAACCGCGTGTATTCGGCGTTGAACGCGCTTGCCAGTGCTGGCCCGTAGGTCGGGTCGGGCCGGGCATCGATAAAGCGCTCTACAACCGCTTCACCTTTTCGTCCGCGTTCCAGCGCGCCCGCGACGTGGTGTGAGAGTTGGTTATGGGCGAGCTTGTTCGGAGATATCTCGTCGATGCTGGCGAGACTGAAGTGCGCAGGCGTTCGCGTCGCGATGTGACTGAGAAGCGGCTCCAGCGCCGTGTAGGGCGGCCGCGCGAACTCATGAGGCTCAGGTTCGGGGCCGAGAAGACTTGCACGCTTGACCGCATCGAGTGCCAGAACGATGTCGAGCAACGTTGGCTTGGACCAGTGGCGGATGACGATGCCGGGATTGGCCTTTTGCAGTGCCGCGATTGCCTGGACCCGCTCGGCACGGTCCCCATCGGTGTCGCTGTGGACGAAGGTCCACGACTTCATGTTCGGCCAGTGCTGCAGCGCGCCTGCGAAGTCTTCGTCGACCTTCGCCACCATTTCTTTCGTCGTCAGCTCCGCCTTGCGGGGTGCGTAGACTTGGAAAAGTGCGGCTGTTGACAGGATATAGCCGTCACACTTCAGGTCACCGGTGGGGCCTGCTGCACGCACGCGCACGAAGTCGCCGGGGTGGGCCGCCTCCATCAGCTCGGAGAACAAGTCTTGAAAAGCAGCCCCCGAGATCCCGGAGAATCGCTCCGAAAACTTGAGCGTCGCCCACTCATCGTGCCTGCTGGTCACGTCCACTCCCCTTGCACTGAACGCGCGTGCAGATAGCGTGTCTCCATACTTGGGTCAAGACCGTGGACGCGAAGCCGCGGTCTGTCGAGCATCACGACTCGCCGTCCTTGTCGGCGTTGAAGAGGCCGCCCTGTTTTGGGGGTGCTGCGACTTTGGTCGTGCGTGGGGCTTTGGGGGCGGCGGCTTTTGACGGGGGCTTCTTGGGTTTGTCAGTGGGGGGCCGGCGGTTTGTTCTTCGAGGTGGCGTTGTTGGTTGAGGGCCAGGAGGCGGGCCAGGACCTCGTCGTGGATGGCGTCGGGCCAGCGGTAGCGGTAGGGCTTTTTCTTGGTGCCCCAGGTGGCTTCGTCGATCTCGTAGTCGAGGAGGAACTCGCAGTCGGTTGGGATGTCTGACCAGCCGTAGGCGTCGAGGACGGCCCTGTCCATGGCGGCGTGCAGGTCGCGTAGGCGCTGGATGTCGGGGTCGTGCTCGTCGGGGTTGTGGAAGCGGTTGTAGGTGGTCGTCAGGCCTGCGTTGTTGCGCGCCATCAGGGCGGCGCGGAGCTCGTAGTAGGCCTGGCCTGCGGCTTCGAGGTTCCGGTCGGTCGTCCAGTCCTGCGGGAAGGGGGAGTCTCGAAGCAGTCGGACGGTGTGTAGCGGAGATCGTCCTTCATGGAGGAACTGAAGAAGCGGGCCCAGACCTCGTGTGCTCGCGACTGCAATGCGGCGAAGACGGCATTGGTCTCGAGAGGGAAAACGATCAGTTGTTCGCTGAACACCATGTTCGCTGGCAGGAAGGCGAAGCTGCCGTGCTGGCCAACGCGTGCGATCGCGAGCGTGCGCATCGCTCCTGCTATCGCTGCGCGCAACTCCGGGCGAGTACGAATGAACTGCCACCAATTTTCTTTCGCACCCTTGTCGTTTTGCCTATTTCTCTCAGGCCGAACCTTTGCTTCGACAATCTCCATCAGTCCTGGCCAGCGCCGGGCCTCCGCTTCTATCATTTCGCCGAAGTTCATGACGTAGCGGTCGTTGGCGTGGGTGGGGCTCGAGTTGACTTCCTGGCCGCCAATGTACGGGAAGATCCGCTCGGCGTTGCGGGGGTCCTTGGCGATGAGCCGATGCATCTCGGCGATGGGGTGGCTTCGGGGTTGGTGTCGTCGAAGGTGAAGCCCATGCCGAGCACGTCGCCGTGCTTCAGCGCGTGATCCAAGAAGGTGAATGGGTGCGCGCGGGCGAGCGTGACGAGCCACAACGACAGCTTGGCGAGGTTGACGGCGTACGGGTTCTTGTCGACGCCATAGAGGCAGCGCTGCGCTACCAGGCGCCTCGCATACAGCAGTGGGTCTTCGTCGGCGGGAAGCGTCGGCATCGAACCATGATCGGTCCATGCGGTGACCAGCGCCTCGGCCATTTGGCGGCAGGCTTCGACCAGGAACGCGCCCGAGCCCATGGCGGGGTCGCAGACCTTCAACTCCGAAATCTGCTCGGGCGTCGTGCCCGACAGCTTGCGACCGACCGCGGCGACGACGTCTTCGGCGCTCTTGGCGTCCTTCAGCCCCGTCAGCGCGGCCCCTGTCAGGTCGCACTCGGTCTGCTCTTTGAGCCACGCGCCGCGCTTGCCGGCCGCCAACCCCAACACGACGTCGACGTCGAAGACGATGTGCTTGGGCTTCACGGCCAGGGAGCGACCTTCCATGCGCCCCAGCTCGAAGCCCATCATCGACTCGTAGACCGAGCCGATTTGTTCGACATCCAAGGTCCGGTAGCTGAGGCGCTCGCCGTCCAAGACCCGCAGGCCTTCGAGCACGCGCCAAATCACGCCGTCGCAGACCTTCGGGGCCTCGAACGTGTCGCCCATGACGCGCAATACTCTCGGCGGCCGGCCCTCCAAGAACGGTTATTCGTCGGGGTTGAAGAGCTGGCCTTCGCGGCCGGGCAAGCGCAACCCAGCGTGACCGCCGCCGTCGAAGACCAACCTGAACGTCGAGAGCAGCCAGGCCCAGGCGCCGTAGCGCTGGTCCATCGTGTCTGGATACTTTCCAGCGTCTTCGCGCAGCCGCTCGTAGAGGCCACCGACCGCGTAGTTGTTGGTGTAGACGCGGTCCGCATGCATGAGCCCGCGGTCCTCGGCGCAGCGTGTGGAGGTAGGCCGAGAACAGGCGCAGGAGGTCGAAGCCGCGGCTCGCGATGCGCTCCCAGTTGCCGTCCTTCAAGAGGCGCGCGTCGATCTCGCGCTCCCACAACACCTCGAGCGCGTCGCCCTGGGCGTCGTCTTCGAGGCAGGACAGGCGCACCAGCGTGCTGTCGCGTGGTGCGGGAGGGGCGGTGACGTCTTCGACCAGGTACTGGCGCGAGCGGACGTGGACGATGTCGCCCGGCTGGGGGCTGGCTCAAACATGGACGGCTCGTCGGGTGACAGGGCTCGGATGTGACGCCGCGCATGTGCGCTGCAATGCGGCGTCGCGAAACCGGAGCGCATGTTCTGTGCCGTGGCGGGCACCCTGTAGCAGCTTGGTCGGGGGAGGGCCGCGCGAGACTCGGCCATGCGAGTGCGTGGTCGTCCAAGCCGCGCTGCTTACGGCGACCAGGCTGCTGCGTGGTCGGCTTTCTCGGGCAGGATGGGCGACCATGCGGTGACATGGAGCGCAAAGCCGCAGGCGAACGTCGACCCTGCTGTCACAGGGTCGACGTGGGGTGCGGAGCCGAGGCGACCCTGTGACGGCAGGGTCGAGAAGCGAGAGCGGCAACGCCGACCATGCGGTCACAGGGTCGGGTTGCGAGCATTCCAGGGCACTTGGAGGGTCAGGAAACGGGCGGGTTGGGCGGCGTGGGCACGGTCGGTTCCGACGGCTTGGCGACGCCGTAGCTACGCGGCCGGTCGGGGATGACCGTGTGGATGTCGGCTTCGCTGATACCCTCGGACTTCCAGTAGCGCTTGAGCTTGGCAAGCTCGACCTGGGAGGCCTTGGCGACGGCTGTGAGGACACGGTCGAAGAGATTGACCCGTGCGCTTGGAACCGAAGCCGCGGTGACCGCGCTGCCCAGGTCGTCGGCCACGAAGCGAATCGAGGCGGCCTTGGCAGTCGACGACTCCGGTTTCAGCGCCGGATGGATGTTCGACTCGAGCAGCTCCGCCAGGAGCAGCATCAGGTCGGGCTGATCGTCGACGGGACCGTCGGTGTAGATGGCGGCGCCTTCCGGAAAAAGCACCTCGAACATCGCGTCGCTCTGCGGGCGCCCGATCTCGTTCCAGATCAAGTCGCAGATGCCCTTGATGAGGTCATCGGCAGCGGCATTCTTCGCGCCGACCGCGGCGATGAGCGGGGCTGCCTCGGCGGCCGCGGCTGCGCGCTTGGCAGCGATCGTCAGATAGACCTTGTGGACCGGGCCGAGCCTCGTCTTGGCCGCGCCCCAGCTCGGGCCGGTAGCGACACGCGCGTCGGCCTGAATGATCGTCGTAGCAACATCTTCCATGATGCGGTCACGCGCCGCCTGCTTGGAGATCGTATTTCCCATGATTCCTCCTGTGGTGGTTGTAGCGCCCGCACGCCGAGTAGGCATTGACAATGCCACTGGCAGACGGGCTACACAAGCTGACACGGCAGGTTTTTGGGGACGGAGCTTCAGCGGTCCGACGAATGCGAGTGCCGCGACAAGAACGTGCGCTTCCTTAGAACGAGCGAAGGAGAATGATCAGCACGATGATGAGGACCGCGACGTTCAGGGCGACCAACAGCGGGGCTGGCGCGGGTCGTCCTGGGGAAACCACGTGGGGTGTCGCCAGCGCTATCGAGACCATCGAGGTCTCCGCCGCAGGTTGAGACACCGTCTGCTTCGCGAGCTCGAGTTCGGCGACGCTGATGGCCTGGGTCGACGCGTCGCGCTCGTAGGTGGACATGCCGCCGCGTGGCGGTCTGGCCGACAACACCTCTTCGGTCGAGACCGCCTGGGTCGCGACGACGTCTTCGAAGTCGCCCGTGCCCTCGCCGACGCGGTCGATGCGCATCGCCCCGGTCGCGCTGCTGCCTTTCGGGCGTGGCGTCGCGGCGATGCCCTCGGCAGCGAAGCGCTCGCGGTCGGCGCTGTCGACATCGAGCAGCTCGGGGTCGAGCGCGTTCAAGGCTTCGAGGAAGGCGCGCGCATTCTGGTAGCGGTCTTCGGCGTGGCGGGCGGCCGCCTTCTCGATGATGGCGCGCAGATCGGCGGGCACGTCGGCGTCCTCGGGCACCTTCACCGGGCCGGCCTGCATCACGGCGAGCGCTGTGTCGACGGCGGTCGGGCCCGAGAAGGCCGGGCGTCCGACCAACATCTCATAGAGCACGAGACCGACGGCATACAGGTCGGTCGCGGGGCCGAGGCGCTCGCCCTTGAGCTGCTCTATCGGCATGTAGCGCGGTGTGCCGAGCGTGATGCCGGCCTGCGTGATGTGCTCGTCCGAGGTGACCATCTTGGCGATGCCGAAGTCCATCACCTTGACGTAGTCGGGGTCGTACGCGAGCGGGTTCAGCATCACGTTGTCGGGCTTGATGTCGCGGTGCACGATGCCGCGCGCGTGAGCTTCCATCATCGCGTGCAGCACCTGCCGCACGATGTGGATGGCGCGCGGTATGGCGATGCGACCTTCGGTCTGGAGGACCTTGCCGAGGTCCTTGCCCTGCACGTACTCCATCACGATGTAGAAGACGCCCTCGTCGGTCTCGCCATAGTCGAAGATGCGGAGCGAGTTGGGGTAGTCGAGCGACGCGGCGATCATCGCCTCGCGCTTGAAGCGGTCCTTCGCGCGTGGGTCCTTGGCGGCGTAGGTCGCGAGCAGCACCTTGATCGCCACGACCCGCTCGATGTCGATGTGGCGCGCCTTGAACACGACGCCGAAGCCGCCGCGCCCGAGCTCCTGCTCGAGCAGGTAGTTCTGGCCGAGGATCTCGCCGGGTACCGGCTCGCGTACGCGCGTCACGGGCGGTCGCCCCCTGCGGCGGGCAAACACGGCGCCCATTCATCGTCCCCAGCGACCACCACCGTCGGGATCGACGCGGCCTGCAAGCTCTCGAGGAAACAACGGTATTGGCGCTTGGGCCCGGGCGTCTGGAACATCGCCTCGTGGCCGTCTTCGAGTTCGTCGCCGAGCGCCTGCACGATGACCGCGGTGTGGCCGCTGCGATTGTCGCGAGCGGGCAATGAGATCTGATGCGTGCCCGCGAGCGGCAAGAGCTCGACCAGTGGCGTGTACTCGGCCAGCCGCTCGTCGTTCACGTCTTGTGCGATGCCGGCGAGGTCGAGGCGGAGCGAGAGTGCCGTCGCGTTCGCGATCGGCGGCAGGATGTAGGTGTCGACGATGCCTTCGATCATCAGCACGTTGCGCTGCGGCGTCTGCGCTTCTTTGCCATACGACTGCGGATCGGCCGCTTCGCCGGCCCATTGCAAGAGCGTCAGCGCGGGGTCGAAGTCGCCGAGCGTGCGGTTGATGGCGCTGTAGCCGATGAGCGTCTCGGCCAGCGGTCGCACGTCGAGCGGGCTCTTCTTGTAGACGATATTGGCAATCCAGCCGGCGCCCGCGCCCGAGAGAATGGCAGTCTTGAATTTCGGCGAGTTTGCCATGGCAATTGGCGCAATCCAGCCGCCCATCGAGTGACCCATGATCGCGGTCTGGTCGTCGTCGAACGTCGCGCCAGGTCCGGCGCCTGCGCAGTCGCTGGTGTCGATGGTGATAGTCGCCAGTGAGTCGCGCACCAACACCGCCTCGAGCGCGGTCTGGCGGATGTTGTCGCGGGTACCGGCGGGGTTGGTGACGTTGAACATCAGGAACTGCTCGTCGGCGCCGTTGGGATTGCGTGCGCCGCCGTGTGGCCCGTCCCAGGTGATGCCGGCCCAGCCCGCCGCGGCGAGGTTCATCGCGGGACCGGTGCCGGTCGGCACGATCGGCTCGCCGTGGGCTTCAGCGCGAAGGCCACGATCTATGAGCGGGCGGTCGCCGCCGCCGCCGGTGCGGATGAACACGACGGTCGGGTAGCCCGCCGCGGGCGGGAGGCTGCGCGGCACGGTGACGAACACGCGCGACTCGGCGCGGCGAACGACCTCGGGCTTGCCGCCCGCGAGTCGCCAGGTGCCTTCGCCGGCGTTCATGAAGGGCGGTTCGCCGTGCTGGTAGTCGGGGAGGGTGATCGTCTTTTCGTAGACGCAGAAGCGGTCGAACGTCTCGCTCAGCGTGAAGCCGCTGTAGTCGGGCTTGGGCTCGGCCTTGGCGGCCGCCAGATAAGTCGCGAGCTCGGAGACCGGGTCGGCGGTCGTGAACACCGTCGCGCCGACGATGGTCGTCGGATCGATCGCTGACTTGTCGCGCGCCGACTCCAGTGCGGCGACGTAGACCCCGACCCTGGTGGTTCCAAGGGCTGGGAGAGCGTGGCCCGCGAGCAGATCGGCGAGCGCCTGCGAGCGGCCGAACGGCGAGGTGGCGGACGCATCCTTGCGCGTGAGGAGGGCGGCGTAGCGAGTCTTGGGGCGCAGCGCGAGGCCTTGTGTCGGCAATATGCTGACCATATTGGTCGTGCCATACGGGCCGCCATCGACTTCGTATTTGAGCGCGGCCTTGCGCACGAGGCCGAGCTCGCTGGACGTGGCATCGACGTCGACGATCAGCGCCTCGAGGTGGGCGCCGATGTCGTCGCCGATCGCGGCAGGCAGGGCCGCGTCGAACGAGAAGAAGACGGCACCGGCGAGGCTCGCGCCGTCGGTGCCCTGAGCAATCTGCACGAGGCCGTCGACGAAGCCGCCGCGATCGCGCGGCCACTTCGACAGATCCGGATGGCCGTTGCCATCGATGAGGTCGAGCGACGGCACCGGCGCATCGAAGAACGCGGCGCGTGCGAACGAGAAGCGGATCGCAGGCCCGGGCAGCGCGGTCGCGCCGGGCACGAGCGAGTTGTCGATGACCTCGACTTCGGTCTGGCTGTCGACCTCGTTGGCGTCGACCTCACGCGTGGTGTTGTCGTCGCCGCCGCAGGCGACCAGCAGAATACAAAGTGCGAGAATGCGAGCTCGGATTACCATGCCAGAATCTCCCCGACTTGTTGTGCCAGCCGCATTGGGTCGAATGGCTTTGCGACGACGCCGGCCGCGCCCATCGCGAGGTAGGACTCGACGTCTTCGATGCTCGTGCGGGCGGTCATGAAGATGACGGGCAAGGTGTCGAAGCTGCGGTCATTGCGCAGCTCGCGGAAGAATGTCGGGCCGTCCACCAGGGGCATCGTCACGTCGAGCATCAGCACTTCCGGCAGGGGAGCACTGGCCAGCGCGTCGCGCGCGGCCGCGGCGGATGCGGCGAGACGCACCGCGAACCCGCCGATGCGCCCGAGCGCGATCTCGGCGATGAAGCGGATATCGGCATCATCATCGACCAACAAGACCGACCGCGCGCGTGCGGCGAGGTCGGCCGGTCGACCCGCATCGGGCAGGTGCATGGGTGTGTCCTTCAGGCTTCGTCGCGCACGCGCGTCGCGAGGCGGTCCCAGCCCTGGCGCGGTAGCTCGACCACGCGCTCGCTGGTGGCGAAGCTCTTCTTTTCGCCGAGCGCGTTCTCCGTCTCGGCTTGGGCGCCTTGGATCGTCAGGATCTTCCACGCCAGCTCGGGCGTGAGGATCGAGCGGCCAGCGACGGTACGTTCGGCAGTTTCGTCTTCTTCGAACGCCGAGGGAGGTTCGGACAGGGTGAAGCAGCGGCCAGGGGTGAGCGCGGACAAGAGTACGATGCGACGCACGACGAGCCTCCGTTGGTTGGTCACGATGGAGCCGGCCGAGGATACCCGAAGTCGTGTCTGGCTCCAACCCACGCGAGACGATAGGCTGGCGCCCCGCCGAGTCCGATCCGAGGAGGCGCTGGCGACGTAGGGAGTAGCGATGTTCGACCCTTGGATAACGACATGGAAGCCTCTGGAGACACGGTCGACCGCGGCCTCGCGGTACCGGTCGCTGGGGCTCATCGCCGGACTCTTGGCGGGCCTCCTGGCCGGCTGCATCGAACCGAACCGGCCTTCGATCAACGAAGATGGCGACGGCGACGCGACCGTTGGCGACGGCGACGTGGGCTTCGAGATCGTCGCCTGTGACGGCTGTGTCTTCGCACGCGCATGCCACGCCGACGGAGAGCTGAATGGCGCCAACCCATGTGAGGTCTGTGATGTCCAGCGCTCGGTCGACGGCTGGTCGGCCGTGCTCGAATCAAAGCCCTGCGAGGACAGCGATCCGTGCACCGATTCCGGCGTGTGCCAGGCCGGCGCATGCGTCGCACCGCCGCCGCGAGACTGCACCAACCTGCCCGAGTGTGTGGCCTGCAACGCCGAGTGCGAGCAGGTCGTGGCGCCCAACACCTGCTTCATCGACGGCGCGTGCGTCGGCCAGCGCATGGGACCGGCGGGCGACAACTGCCTCGTGTGCGACCCGCTGACCAACCAGACCGCCTGGAGCCCGACCAAGGCGGGTTGCGACGACGGAGATCCGTGCACCTATGAAGACACTTGCAACGACGGGGTCTGTGCCGGCCAGGACAACACCTGCGCCGACGTGTTCACGTGTACGCTGGACTTCTGCGACGGGGGACAGTGCTTGCACCAGGTCGCGCGCGACACCTGCCTCGTGAACAACCAGTGCTTCGCCATCGACACGGGACCGCCTGGCGACCCCTGCCGGACGTGCCAGCCGTCGGTCTCGACGACCACTTTGACGCCCGCGCAGGGGGCCAGCTGCGATGATCAGTACGCCTGTACCATGGTGTCGAGCTGCGGCTCGGATGGGAGCTGCAGCGGCGAACTGAGCGACATCGACAAAGAGCCCAATGACAGCCTCGACACCGCGCAAGATGTCGGCATCGTCGCCGCCGGAGGCTTCCCGAGTGGCACCGTGCAGGCGAACATCGTCGGCAACGACCTCGACACCTTTCGTTGGGGGATGACGTTCACCAATGGCGGCCTCGCGTTCTCTCCCAGTGCGCGTGTCGCTTTCGCCGCTGCCACGGGCTACGAGCTCTGCATCTATGCGCGTTGCGGCCAGGTCTCCACATCGTCGTTTGCCCCGGTCGTGGTCTGCCAGAGCCTGAGCTTCAGCTCGGACCTGGACAACCATACCCGAGGCTGTTGCAAGGCGTTCGACGGGGGAGTCACCGCTCGGGTGAGCATGGCGGCGACCTGTGCTGGCACGGTCGTCCAGGGGTTCGGCTATGCGCGCGTGCGTTCGTTCGACGATGCCGACGCCGCGAACTGTGGCGGCTACAGCCTCGAGTGGGGCGTCGGCGACTGACGGTGGGTGGACGACGGCGGCTGCCAGGGCTATGTCTTCGGCGGGCGCGATGGGGCGCCCCGGGAGGTCGAGATGGCGCGCTATGCGGGACTGGTCGCGTGGGTGACGGGCGGAGGCAGCGGCATCGGCCGCGCACTGGCAGTCGAGTTCGCTGCGGGCGGCGGTGACGTCGCGCTGTCAGGACGTCGTGTCGACAAGCTCGAGGAGGTCGCGGGCGAGGTGCGAAAGCTCGGCGCGCGGGCGCTGGTCGTGCCCTGCGACGTGACCGATGAGGCGAGCTGTGCCGCGGCCGTGGCTGCGATCGTGGACGGCCTCGGCAAGATCGACATCGCCTTCGCGAACGCGGGCTATAGCGCGTCGGGTCGCATCGAGAGTCTCAGCGCGGACGACTGGCGCAGGCAGCTCGACGTGAATGTGGTCGGGGTCGCGAATACCGCGAAGTGGTCATTGCCCGAATTGCGCAAGACGAAGGGCCGGCTGGCATTGGTATCGAGCGTCATGGGCATGCTGGCGATGCCGGGACAAGGGCCCTACACCGCGTCGAAGTTCGCGGTGCGGGCGATCGGCCTGACACTCTCGCAAGAGCTGCATGGCACCGGTGTGTCGTGCACGACGATCTATCCGGGCTTCGTCGAGAGCGAGATTGCCCAGGTCGGCGCCGATGGCAAATTCGATCCCACGCGCGTCGACAAGCGCCCGAAGAAGATCATGTGGACCGGCGACAAGGCAGCGCGGGTTATCTGGGGCGCCGTGATGAAGCGCAAGCGCGAGTTCGTGTTCACCGGTCACGGCAAGGTCGGTGCCTTCCTCGGGCGGCATCTCCCGGGCGTTGTGCACTTCGCGATGACACGCGAGGGTATGAAGGCGAAGGCGATGGGATCCGCGAAGAAGCAGTAGCTTATTCGGGGACCACGATGAGGGTCGTGAGGTCGGTGAGGGTGCCGTCGGTCAGGGTGATGGCGCCGTTGCCATCAGCGGTCGCGACGCCCTTTTCTTCGAGGACGCCGCGCACCGAATGGGCCGAGTAGACGGTGTACTTCGCGCCGGCGGCGACGCCAGTGGCGCCGAGGACGCGCAGGGTGACCGGCGTCGAGGTGTGCATCGGGTAGGGGTTGACGATGAAGGCGCGGGTCGCGTCCTCGTGGCCGACCCAGGGCTCGATGTCGAAGGGCGGCAGGTCGGCGACATCGATCTCGATAGCTGAGATCTTCTCCTCGGCGCCGATCGGGTAGAGGAGGGTGTCGGCGGCGGCGCTCAGCTCGAGCTTGCCGTCGGCGAGCAACACGGTGCCGCCGGTCGCCGCGAGCCAGTCGGTGTCGGGGGCCGCGAGCTTGTGCAGGACGACGTCGTGCGCGGCGTTCGTGAGCACGCCGGCGGTCACGTCCTGATAGTAGACCATCTGCGCGTAGCCCTTGGCGGCGCCGAACACGAGCATCTTCTGCGGGTTGACCGTGAGGCGGCCGATTGTGTAGCGGCCGTCGGCGTTGGTGGTGCTGCGGATGCAGACATCGAGCGTGCAAGCGCCCATGGCGAGGTTCGGGACCGGGGCGCCGCCCTCGTCGACGAGGCGGCCGGCGACGCACGCGACCGGGTCGCCATTGCTGTCGGTCGGCGGGTCGCAGGGAACGGTCGTGACGGGCACATCGGCTGTCTCGGTCACGTCGGTCGTGACGTCGGGTGAGACATCGCTGGTCGCATCGGCGTCGGAGGGTGTTTCGGTCGAGTCGCCGCAGCCGAGGTGAGCGCCGAGGAGGAGGCCGCCGGAAAGGAACATCGCTGCTTTGAACTTCATGTGAGCCTCGTCGTTGGGCGCGTTCGCGCGCCGCATACTGCCGTGTCTGGGTGCCGCGAGCAACTCGCGAGACATCCAACCCAAGTCGGGGAGGATGCGGTAGATAGCTCGGCCATGATCACGACCTTTCATCGTCGCCCGTTGCCGCCCGAGCTCGTCGCCTTCGGCAGCCCCGAGGGGCGCACCCTGCTGGTCGAAGCGCTCGCCGCGGGGACAGCCGAGTGCTTCCACGCGCTGGTGGCGCACCTGCACACGCAGGCCGAGCCGGCGTGGTGTGGCCTTGGCACGTTGGTCACGGTCCTGAACGCGCTGGAGATCGATCCCGGTCGGGTGTGGAAGGGTCCGTGGCGCTTCTTCGGGGAGGAGCTGCTGGTCTGTTGCAAGGCGCTCGATGTGGCGGCAAGCGAGGGCGTGACGCTGGCCGAGGTCGCGTGTCTGGCCGAGTGCAATGGGGCCGACGCGCGGCGGCTGCACGCCGAGACAGGGGGTGAGCATGCGTTCCGCGAGGCGCTCGCGTTGTCCGTGCGTGCGCCGGCAGGGCCGTTCATCATCGCGAACTATGATCGACGGGTGCTGGGGCAGAGTGGCAGCGGGCACTTTTCGCCGCTCGCGGCCTGGCACGAGGCGAGCGAGCGGGTGCTGGTGCTGGATGTCGCGCGCTTCAAATATCCGCCCCATTGGGTTCCGGTAGCGACCTTGTGGAGTGCGATGGCTAGCATCGACGACGACACAAGAATGGCGCGCGGCTACCTGTTGGTGGGGCAGAGCGGCGAGGGCAAGCGCCAGCTTCCCGAGGGTCTCGATTCGCTCCTGACCCGGCTCGAGACGCTGGGCGCACCGACGTGCCCGCGCCCACCCAGCGACATCGCATGAGCGGACGCGGCCATAGCGGAGCGAAGCCTCGGACATTCTTCATCAGAGATTCGCCGAGCAGGCGAAGCGAGAGCAAACAGAAAATCGCCGAGCGGGCGAAGCCTCGGACAATCTTCATCGAGAATTCATCGACGGGGTCGAGCGCGTGAGCGACGACGACAGCTTAGCGACGGTACGTGGGCCGGTCGTTACTGGTGAACTGGATGTGAGGCGCACATGAGCAGCGACAAGCCATCCAGGTGGCTCAATCGGACGGTGTTGGGAGCGAGCCTGACCAGCGGGCTGGCGGACATGGCGTATCAGACGGCCAATGTCGTACTGCCGGGCTTTCTCGCGGTGCTTGGGATCCCACCGACCGCGCTCGGGCTCATCGAAGGGGTCGCCGATGCGACCGCGAGCTTCACCAAGATGGGCGCGGGCTATGTGTCGGATCGGCTCGGGATCCGGAAGTCGATGGCCGTCTTCGGCTACTTCCTGACGGTCGTCAGCCAGGCCTTGATGGCGCTCGCGGGTGGGCTCGGGCTGCTGGTCTTCGGGCGCATCCTCGGCTGGCTCGGGCGCGGCATTCGTAGTCCGCTGCGCGCGGCGATCATGGCCGAGTCGGTCACGCCCGAGACGCGTGGCCGCGCGTTCGGGTTCCATCGCGCGGCCGACACGGTCGGCGCAGTGGTCGGGCCGCTGATTGGCGTGCTCCTCCTCGGCGTGTGGGCGAAGCCGCCGGCAGCGGGCGAGGTGGTCGACCTGACGGCGCCGTTTCGGATGGTGCTCTGGTTCACGCTGATTCCCGCGGTGCTGGCGACCCTGAGCTTCGCGTTCCTGGTCCGCGACGAGCGCCAGAAACCCAACAAGCACATCCAGTTCTGGTCGAGTCTGCGCTCCTGGTCGCCGGCGTTCAGACGCTATCTGGTCGGCGTCGGCGCGTTTGGTATCGGCGACTTCGCGCACACGATGTTGGTGCTCGCCGCGACGCAGATGCTCACGCCCGAGCATGGCGTCATCGGCGCCGCGCAGATCGCCGGTTTCTTGTATATCGGGCGCAATATCGTAACGGCCGTCGTGGCATTTCCAGTTGGATTATTGGCCGACCGCTTCGGGCATCAGAAGGTGCTGGTCGTTGGCTATGCGCTGGGTGTGGCGACCGCGGCGCTGACCGCGTTCGCGTTCTTCAGCGGGGCGCATTCGTTGGCGATATTGGCAGCGATATTCGCGCTCGCTGGGACCTACACCGCGGTGCAGGAGTCGCTCGAGGACACGCTCACCGCGGAGCTGGTGCCGGCTGCGACGCGGGGTCTCGCGTATGGCGTGCTCGGGTCGGTCAACGGGGTCGGCGACCTCGTCTCCAGCGCGACGTTGGGCGTCCTCTGGACTGCGGCGTCGCCCGCGCTGGCCTTCGCGGTGGCCGCGGGCGTGATGGCGATCGGCACGGTCGTGATGGCGCGGCCGCTGCACGCCGATAACTCGAGCGCCGCCAAAACGAACTAACGGCGGTAGGCCGCGGGGTCGATGCGGTGGCGCCGCAGGAGGCGGTGCAGTGACTCGCGCGCGATGCCGGCGCGGGTTGCGGCCTCAGCGACGTTGCCGTGGGTGTCCTCGAGCAGTGCGCCGAAGTAGCGGCGCGCCAGCTTGCGCTCGAAGCGCGCGGTGAACTCGCTCCAGCTCAGCGTGAGGAGCGCGTCGCGCGACTGCGGGTCGGCCCCCTTCTTCTTCGTGAGCGCGAGGTCCTTCTTGTTGACGAGCTCGCCTTCGGCGATCACCGCGGCCCGCTCGATGACGTTTTGGAGCTCGCGCACGTTGCCGGGCCAACGATGAGCGATAAGCGCCCGTAGCGCTTCGGGCCGGAAGCCGAGCGGGCCGTCGCCGCGACGGACACGGCTGCGCGTGAGGAAGTGCTCGGCCAGGAGCGGGATGTCGGCCTTGCGTCGCCGCAAGGGTGGCAATTGCACTGGGAAGACTGCCAGTCGGAAGTAGAGGTCCTCGCGAAACTGCCCGGCGGCGACCGCATCGACCAGCGTGCGATTGGTCGCGGCGACGACGCGCGCATCGAGTGGACGCACCTTGGAGTCGCCGACCCGACGCAGTTCGCGCTCTTGCAGGGCGCGGTTGAGCTTCACCTGGAGTGCCAGCGGGAGTTCGCCGATCTCGTCGAGGAAGACGGTGCCGCGGCCGGCCTCCTCGAAGAGGCCACGCTTGTCGCTGGTCGCGCCCGAGAAGGCGCCGCGCACGTGACCGAACAGCTCGCTCTCGATGAGGTCGGCCGGCAGGGCGCCGCAGTTGATCGCGACGAAGGGCTCGTGGTTGCGTGGGCTGCGCCGATGGATGGCGCGCGCGGCGAGCTCCTTGCCGGTGCCGGACTCGCCTTCGAGGAGCACCGTCAGGTCGCTCTTCGCGGCCTTGTCGAGCAGCGGCAGGATGCGCTCCATCGCGCGCGAGGCGCCGATGATGCCCTCGAACGAGCCGGGCTTGCCGAGCTGCTGCGCGAGCGCGCGTTCGAGGCGATCGGCCTTGTCGCGCAAGGCTTTGCGCTCGATCGCGCGGCCTACCTTCAAGAGCGCGTCCTCGTGCTCGAAGGGCTTGGGCAGGTAGTCGAAGGCGCCCGCACGGATAGCGTCGACCGCGTTCTTGATGGTCGCGAACCCGGTCATCAGGATGACCTCGAGGTGCGGGTCGACCGCGTGCGCCGCGCGCAGCACTTCGAGGCCGTCGGCGCCGGGCATGCGGATGTCGGACACGACCACGTCGAAGCGCTCGCCGCGCATCAGCGCTATCGCGTCGACACCGTTGGCGGCGACCGTCACGTCGTAGGCATCGGCGAGGATGCGCGCGAGCAGCTCGCGCAGCGACTCCTTGTCATCGACGACGAGCACACGCGGGCGTCCACGCGGGTGGACGCCAGGGGGGGCGCTGGGTTGTTGGGTCGTCATCGCGCGCCCTCACTTGGAACGAGAGCGACCCGGAACGTGGCGCCCCGTCCGTTGGATCCCGGGCCTGCACTGAGCTCGCCCCCGTGGCGCAGGACGATGGCGCGCGAGATCGCGAGGCCGAGGCCCATGCCGTCCGGCTTCGACGAGACGAACGGATCGAACAAGCTCGCGGCAGCGATATCGGTCGGCAGACCCGGGCCGTCGTCGCTGACGCTGATCATCAATCCAGCATTATTTCCGGAGACTTCGACCGCGACCGCGGCGCCCGTGTCGTGCGCGTTCTTCATCAAGTTCCAGAGCACTTGCCGGAGCTTTGCCAGATCCGCCGACACGCTCGCGCTGCCTCTGGTCGCAACGGTCGCGGACTGCATACCGGCCGCGACGAACGCCTCGTTCACCTCGGCGACGAGCTCGCCGATCATCGCCACGTCGACCACCTCGAACTCGAGCCGCGCCGGCCGCGACAGCTCCAACAAGCCCTTGACGATGTCCCGGCAACGCTCGGCCTCGCGCACGATCTTGGCGGCGTCGGCGCGCGCCTCGGGCACCCGCTCGATGAAGCGCGCGAAGCCGAGGATGGCGGCCAGCGGGTTATTGACCTCGTGCGCGACGCCAGCCGCTAGGCGCCCGACCGACGCGAGCGTCTCGGCCTCGACGAGCTGTGCGTGGTGGCGCCGCAGGTCAGCTGCCATCGCGTTCATCTGGGTCGCCAGGGTCGCGAGCTCATCCGAGACACCCGCGGGTACCGCTATCCGATGGGTCAGCTCGCCGCCCGCGAATCGCCGCGCGCCATCCGTCAGCGACGCGAGCCGCGGCCCGAGCGCGCGCGCCGTGCGCCACACGATCAACGCTGCGACGACGACGGCCAGGAGCGCCAGCACGATGAGCCCGACGCGGGTGTCTTCGGCGGCTGCATCGGCACGCGCACGCGCATCCTGCATGCGGGTTCGCAATGACAGGGCGAGCGTGTCCACGGTGTGAGTTATCCGATCGATCGCCGCCAGCGCCGTCTCGTGCGGCGCCACGAGCGCGTCGCGCGAGGCGCCGATCGCGGGCACCACCGCCTCGCGAAAAGTGCGATCGATGACCGCGATGTCGGCGGCCAGCGACGCGAGCGCGAGCCGATCCGACTCGGTCTCGCGCAGCGTGTCGCCCGCCTTCATCAGGAAGCCTTCGAGCGCGAGCAGCAGGTTCTTCGCGTCGACCACGCTGGCGCCGTAGTGATCGAGGTGAGAGCGATCATTGAGGATGATCGTGTGCGCCTGGTGCGCGTAGACGTCGCGCACCGCCAGCGACAGCTCGAGCGCGGTCGTGATGTCGCGGTCGGTCGCGCTCGTCTCGGCGAGACGGCGCGACGCGAACGACTGCGCGATGAGGCCCGCCACCGTCGCGACCAACACCATCCCCATCAGGGACAGTGTGGCGAGGGTCATGCGACGACGGAGCATGTCGCGGCTTTGGCACTGCGGTGCGGCAAAGACAAGTCACTTGGCCTCGAGCACCCAGTCGGTCGTGATGATCTTGCCCCCGCGCTGGAACTGCGCCCAGAGCTTGTAGAGCCCCGTCTTGGGCAGGTTCGCGTGCAGCTCGACGGTCGGTCCGCCGCGGCTGTCGGCTCCGACCTCCGGACCACGCGGGTGCGCATGCGCCATCGACGTCAGGTCCTGGTTCAGGATGAACAGGTGAGCCATCGCCCCGAGGTACGGCTGGAGGTCGGTCACCGGCGCACCGGTCGCGGCGTCCGCGATGGTGTAGGTGATGATCGCGTCACCCACGCCGAGCGTCGTCGGCATGGTCGCGATCGTCACCTTCAGACCCTCGAAGGTCTTCGTCATCGCCGTGTCGGCCACAAGCGGCTGCGGCGCGGGTGCGGTACCCGGCACCTCGATCGTCGAGGACGTCACGGTCGGCCCCTGCGCCGTCGACTTGAAGTCCGCGTAGAGCCGGTACTTGCCCGCCTGCGGGAACGTGAACGGCAGCGTCCAGGCACCCGTTGTGGCGTCCGTGAGATCCGGATGCACGTGCGCGAAGAACGACATGTCCTCGCTCACGACGAAGACGTGGAGCTTCTGCTCGTGCGTCACCTCGAAGTCGGTGATCGCGGCATGCGAGTCCTTGCGCTCGAACTGGATCTTCAGGGCGGTCGCCGCGCCGGCCACGATAGGCTCGCTGGAGACTTTGCCCTCGACCGTCTCGCTCAGCTTCATCCCCGGCATCGCCATGGCCCCGTGGTCGTGGTCGTGGTCGTCGCCGGCCGCGCCCATGCCGTTCGTGCGGATGCCGCTGCCTTCGAAGCGCGCCGAGAAGGCCTCGCCTTTGATCGTGACGTTGACGACCGCCTTCCACGGCCCGTCGAGCACGACCATGCCGTGCAGGTGATTGCCCATCGGCTCGAGCGCGACCTCGGCCGGCTCCTTGCCTTGCGAGACGAACGTCAGCTTGCCGGTCACGCCCTCCAACGGCAGCTCCTTCTCATCCCCGTCGAGCGGGAAGAACAAGAGGCCCGCCTTCGTCGGCACGGCCTCGATGTGGTAGGCGCCGATCGTCTGGACCTCGCCACCATGCGGTGCCGTATGGACGTGCTTGCCGGCGGCGTGGTCGTGCTCGCCGGCGGCGTGGTCGTGCTCGCCGGCGGCGTGGTCGCCCATCTTGTGGTCACCCATCTTGTGGTCGCCACCCATCATCTTGTCGCAGCCCATGCCTTCGCAGGCCATGCCTGGTTTCTCGGCGACCACGGTCGCGTCGACCGCGGGGCTCGGGTCCTTCTTGCCGCAGGCGGGGGTCGCCAGGAGGGCGAAAGCAATGAAAACGTTACGCATGATCCAATCCTTGGTGAATGGGCCCGGAGGTGGGCACCGAAGACAGAGGGTCGTTATCGGGGGCAACCCGATGGGCACTGGCGCGCGCTCCGAAGAGCCAGAACGCGGCCGGGGTGACGACGAGGTCGAGCAGCGTCGAGCTGATGAGCCCGCCGAGGATGACGACCGCGACGGGGTGCAAGATCTCTTTGCCCGGCGCGTCGCTCGAGACGACCAGCGGGATGAGCCCGAGGCCGGCCGTGAGCGCGGTCATGAGCACAGGTACGAGGCGCTCGAGCGAGCCCTGCACGACCAGCTCTCCTGAGAACGAATGGCCCTCGTAGCGCATCAGATGGATGTAGTGGTCAATCATCATGATGGTGTTGCGCGAGGCGATGCCGCACAGCGTGATGAACCCGACCAGCGTCGCGACCGACATCGGCAGCCCCGATATTGCCAGGGCCGCCACGCTTCCGATGAGTGCCAGGGGGATATTGACGAGGACCTGCAGCACCAAAACGAACGACTGGAAGTGCAAATAGAGCACCAGCACCATACCGGCCAGCGACAACAGCGATAGCAGGGCGATAAAGCTGCTGGCAGACTCCTGGCTCTGGAATTGGCCTTCGAATGCCACGCGCATGCCGTTTGGCAGATCGATAGCGGCGACTTTCGCCTTCAATGCAGCGACCGCGGAGCCGAGGTCGGTGCCCTCGACGTTGCCCGAGACGACGATGCGGCGCTGCCCGTTGTCGTGCTGGATGATGTTCGGGCCGCGGTCGATGCTGACGTCGGCGAGGTCGCGGATCGCCACGCGGGCGCCGCTCGGCGTCTGGATGAGCACGTCGCCGATCGGCCCGACGTCGGCGCGCGCCGCGTCGTCCACGCGCACCCACAGGCCGATGCTGCGGTCGGCGCTGACCAGCTGGCCGACCACCTCACCGTCGAGCGCCGCTTCGAGCGCGGCCGCCAGGGCGCCCGCCTGGAACCCGAAGCGTGCGACCTCTTCGGCGCGCACCTGGATCCGCACCTGCGGCACCAGCACCTGCTTCTCGGTCTGCAGATCGACCATGCCGGGGACGGTCTTCGCGGCGGCCTCGATCTCGCCCGCATACGCCCTCAGCTGCCCGAGATCATTGCCGAACAGCTTGATCGCTATCTGCGCCCGCACACCCGACAAGAGGTGGTCGAGGCGGTGCGAGATCGGCTGTCCGATATTGACGACCAGGCCCGGCAACGCCGCCAGGCGGGTGCGCAGGTCGGCGAGTACGACCTTGCGATCGCGTGGTTCCCCGAGGCCATGCTCGGCCATGTTCTCGGCCGTCCGGAAGTCGACATCGACCTCCGAGTAGTGCACGCCCTCGGCATGCTCGTCCTGCTCGGCGCGACCCGTTCGGCGCCCGACCGAGCGCACCTCGGGCACGCCCATGAGGATCCGTTCGGCCGCCTGGCCGAGTGTGTTCGACGTCGCGAGCGAGGTGCCCGGCGCCGCGAGCAGGTTGATCGTCGCCGTGCCTTCGTTGAACGGCGGCAGGAACTCGCGACCGAAGAACGGCACCGCGCCGATCGCCACGACGACCAGCACCGCGGCCGCGCCCAGCGTGGTGGCGGGATGGTTCAGCGTCAGCCCGAGGACCCGCTTCTGGACGCGCTTGAGTGCCCGCACCAGGAATCCGTCGGCCTGGCTCCGGGTCGCGCGCGCCTTCGGCAAGAGCACGCTGCAAAGCGCCGGGGTCACCGTCACCGACACGACCAGCGACGACAGGATCGACACGATGTAGGCGACGCCGAGTGGCGCAAAGAGCCGGCCCTCGATGCCCGACAGCGCGAACAGCGGCACGAACACGAGCACGACGATCATGGTCGCGAACACGATCGATCCGCGCACCTCGTTCGATGCCTCCCAGATGATCCGCAACATCGGCGTACTCGACCCACTCGCGCGGTTCTCGCGGATGCGCCGGAAGACGTTCTCGACGTCGACGATGGCGTCGTCGACCAGCTCGCCGATGGCGACCGCGATGCCGCCGAGCGTCATCGTGTTCACGGACAGATCGAGCGCATCGAACACGATGAACGTCATCGCCAGCGACAGCGGGATGGCGGTCAGCGTGATGAACGTCGTGCGCAGGCTCTGCAGGAACAGGAACAGCACGATCACGACCAGGATCGCGCCGTCGCGCAGCGCGTGGATAACGTTCTCGTTGGACGCCTCGATGAAGCCGGCCTGGCGAAACAGAGGCGTCATCGTCACGTCCGCCGGCAGCGCCGCGGCGAGCTCCGCGAGTGCCTCGTCGATGGCTGCCGTCAGCTCGATGGTGCTGGCGCCGGGCTGCTTCTGGATCGACAGCACGACCGCCGGCTGCCCGTTCACGCCCGCGTCGCCGCGCTTGACGCCGGGGCCGAGCGACAGCTCCGCGACCTGGCCAAGCGTTATCGCGACCCCATCGTGGGCGGCGATCACCGTCTCGGCGATGCGCCCAACATCGGTCGTGCGCGCGATGTTGCGCACCAGGTACTCCTGATTCTCGCGGTCCAGGAAGCCGCCCGTCGTGTTCGCCTGTGCGAGCCCGGTGGCGGTCGCGACGTCTTCGAACGAGACGCCGAACTGCGCGAGCTTCATGGGATCGACGCGCACCCGCAGTTGGCGCATGCCGCCGCCCAGCACCATCACCTGAGCCACGCCGCGCACCGCGAGCAGGCGCCGGCGCACGTCGAAGTCGGCCAGCGCGCGCAGCTCCGAAGGCTCGGTCGCGTTGTCCTTCGATGTCATGCCGACCAGCATGATCTCGCCCATGATCGACGACACCGGCGCCAGCTCGGGCTCGACCCCGCTCGGCAGCTCGCCGCCTATCGCGCGCAGCCGCTCGCCGATCTGCTGGCGGTTCAACCAGATATCGGTGCCCCACGCGAACTCGACCCACACAATCGACAGGCCGATCCCCGACGACGAGCGCACCCGCTCGACCCCCGGTGCCCCGTTCATGGCGGTCTCGATGGGCCGCGTCACGAGCAGCTCGACCTCCTCGGGCGAGAGGCCACCCGCCTCGGTCATCAGCGTCACGGTCGGGCGATTGAGGTCGGGAAACACGTCGACCGGCAGCTTCGTCGCCGTGTAAGCGCCGTAGCCCATCAGGAGCAGCGCGCCCGCGAGCACGAGCACGCGATTTCGCAGCGAGAAGCGGATGGCAGCTGCGAGCATCAGGGCACTGCGACCGCGGGCTTGCCAGCAGCCGCAGCGGAAGGCGACACGACGGGCCGGGCCCCGCGCAGATAGGGTGCACCCTGCACGACAACCAGGGCGCCGGCCGCGATGTCGCCACGCACCTCGACGAAGCCGCCATCGCGCCGACCGAGCGCGACGGGGCGCGTCGCAAAGCCCTCGGCGCGGGTCTTGAACCAAAGCGATGGCACGCCATCGATTTCGATGATGGCGCCGGCCGGGACTGCCAGGAGCTCGTGCGAGCCGCCGAAAGATGAGCGGGTCGGCAGGTCGACGCGCACGAACTGATTCACGCGTAGCCCCGCCGCCCCCGACGCCTGGTCGAGCGCGTAGATCACGTCGACCGTGCGGGTGGTTGGATCGACAATCGGGCTCACCGCGATCGGCGTCGCAACCAGGCCCTCGGCGGGCAGGCCGTCGCCCATCACCAGCGCCGTGCCTTCACGGTCGACGCGCACCAGGTCGCTCTCGAACACCTTCGCGGCGACCCACGGGTGCGCGAGATCGACGATCTCGAACAGCGTCGTGCCCCCCTCGACCGTGCCGCCCGGCGTCACGTTCATCACGCCGATGATCCCGTCGATCGGCGCCACCAGATCGAGCGCGGTCGTGCCCTTGCCGAGCGTCAGCGCCTCCACCGCCGCCCGCGCACCAGACAGCTCGGCCTCGGCGCGGCCCACCGCGGCTTCGAGGTCGGTGATGTCCTGGGCCGCGACGACATCCTTGAGGCTGCGCTTGCGCTGCAGATCGAGCCGCAGCGCTCGCAGCGAAGCCGCCGCACCGTCGCGTTGTCCGGCTGCGCGCGCCCGCTCCGCCGCGAGGCCAGCGCGATCGGCGGCAGTCGGCAGCTCGACCAACACGGCCACGACCTGGCCCTTCGTGACCGCCTCGCCAAGGCGCGGAAAGCTGCCGTCCGCTGCCGCTTCGAGCCGCCCCGTGAACGGCGCGACGAGGGTCGTGCGCGCACCCGGCGGCAACGCAATGGTGCCCGCCACCCGGCGCCGTTCGGTCAGCGTGCGCGCGGTGGCCGGCGCGGTCCGCACCTGCAACAGGAACTGAATGTCCTTGGGCAGCATCACCGCGTTTCCGACCGTCGCGACGGCCGCGCCAGCGACGGGCTCCCCGTGATCCTCGCCACCATGGGCCGAGACCTGGCGATCGAGCGCGACCCCCACGAGCGTCGCGAGCACGATCGCGGCGGCCGCGAGGTTCGCACCCCGAACGAGCTTCGCTGGGGCAACACTCGCAGGTCGCGCGCGGCGACCTGCGACATAGCCAAGCGCCGCGAGGATCGCCGCCAGCACCAGCGCCAGCACCAGCCACAGGAGCGGCACGCCGCCGGGCTTGCCCGCGTCCGGCAACGGCGCCGGCGCTTCTTCCGGCGTCGCCGCCGCGAGCGTCACCTCGGTCGACAGCAGGTCCACCCCCGCCGGCCCGCGCACCGTCGCGGTCACCGCGTAGCGGCCGAGCGTCGCCGCCGGACCTGCCAGTCGGTACTGCCCCGGCGAGCGCGCGACCCCCTCGAGCGTGAGGGTTGCCGGCCCGGTCAGAGCCAGCTTCAAGCTGCCTTCGATCGGCGCGTTGGTCGCCGCGTCCGCGACGAACGCCTCGAGCGTAAACGGTTCGCCCGCGACGACCGGGCCCCAGCGCACGAGCAGCTCATAGCTGCCGCGCGCCTCGGCGGTCGCCACGCTGGTCCTGTCGGTCACGGCCGGCGCGGTCGCCTCGCCGTGATCTTCGCCGCCGTGCGCGCGGGCAGCGCTGCTCGCGAGGGTCAGCGTGAACAGCAGGGCGTTGAAGCCTATCGGTCGTGTCGGGATCATCGCGCCTCGACCATCAGGTGGCCCATCATCCCGTGCTCGGCGTGCTCCAGGATGTGGCAGTGGAACATCCAGCTCCCGACGTGATCCTCGAGCTGCACGCGAAACGTCGTCTTCGTCAGCGCAGGCACGTTGATCGTGTCGCGCCAGGCCTTGTCTCCTTCGACCTGGAAGCGGAAGCCATGCAGGTGAAACGGGTGGTCCATCGGGCTCGTGTTGTCGACGGTCCAGGCCTCGACCGCGCCGAGGGTGCCCATGAACATCTCGCCAGCGGGATAGACCTTGCCGTTGATGCTGAAGACCGGGGCCGCAGCGGCGCCGCCGTGGCCCGCATGGCCGCCCATCATGTCGCTCTCGGCCAGCACCAGCGTGCGCGTCACCGTCGCCTCGGGCAGGGCCGCAACCGTGCCGAGCTTGGCGGTGAGCGTCGGGGCCACATGGATCATCGCGCCCGCGAAGTGCAGGTCGAACAGCGTCGCGTCCGGTGCCGTGCCGGTGCCATGGCCGCGCTCGTAGGGGAGCGACTTCCAGGTCAGCGTGCCCGAGCTCGTGTGTGACGTGGCGACGACGATGTCGGCGCGCTCGCCGGGGACCAGCAGCAGGCTCTCGTGGTCGCGCGGCGCCTCCAGCAGGCCGCCGTCGGTACCGATCTGGGTGAGCGTCTTGCCCGGCAGGGACAGCCGGAAGTAGCGCGCGTTCGACGCATTGACGAAGCGGAAGCGATGCAGCCCGCCCGGCTCGACCGGGGCAATCGGATGGGCGTGCCCGTTGACCAGGATGACGTTGCCCTGGCGGCCAACCATCGCCTGGTCGACGGAGAAGTTGCTGAGCTGGAAGTCGTCGCCGACCAGCACGTCGTCGAGCATCACGACGCGGTCGCTGGTGGTCGCTGGCTCGTTGTTGGCGCGCACCACGACGGCGCCGTAGAGGCCGCGTTCGACCTGTTCGCTGCTGCGCAGATGCGGGTGGTACCAGAAGGTCCCCGCGTCGGGCACGACGAACTCGTAGGTGAAGCTCGCGCCCGGCTCGACCGGCGCCTGCACCATCTCGCTGCCGTCCATGGTCGCGGGCACCCGGATCCCGTGCCAGTGGATCGTCGTCGCCTCGGGCAGTGAGTTGGTGAAGTGCACGCGCACGGTGTCGCCGACCTGGGCGTCGATCTCGGGGCCCGGGAACTGCCCGTTGTAGGTCCACATGTGGGTCGCGGGCTTGCCTGGCGCCGCCGTATCGCCTTGGGCTGCCGATGCTGGCGCCAGCACGATGTCGGCCTCGCGCGCCTCCAGGTCGACCTCGACGACGTGAGCGGCCGGGTCGCGGTCGGCCGCCTTCGGTACCTCGAACGGACCGGCGCTGGCCGGCAGCTCGATGACCGGCGGCACCATCGACATGCCATTCAGGCCGTCCATTTCCATCGTGGCGTCCATCGCCATCGCGTCGTGGTCCATCGCGTCCATCGGCATCGCGTCGTGGTCCATCGCGTCGTGGTCCATCGCGTCGTGGTCGACCCCATCGGCGATGTCCGCGCTGTTGCCGTCGGCTGGCGTATTGCTGTCACAGCCGACACACAGGCAGAGCGACACGATTGCTGTTCCGAGAGCGCTGAAGATCCTCATGACCACCCCATCGAGAGCGTCCCGCGGTTGGGTTGGCGACGCCGACCCCAACCACAAAGCACTTCCGATGCCACCCCGATGTCGCCTTACGGCCCCATCACAGGCGGGTGTGCGGCCGATGCCGTCCTCCCCTTGCGACCCATTCGGCCACAACCTGTGACCGCCCGGGTCACAGTCGGCCGCGGCAGTCTACGGCGACGAACGTGCCGTCGACCGGGATGTGGGCGAACATGACCAGCGCCAGGCCCACGTACGGCCTCGACGTCAGGGAGTCTGGTTCTGCTCGGGCACCCCGAAGACCCAGTCCACTCCCGCCCGCGGCGTGTGGCAATCGATGCAGAATTGCACCTGGCCGGCGTGGGTGGTCATCCCCTCGGGGGTGACCCGCTGCCAGTGCCAGTCGTTGGTCGCGGGTGCGTAGCCGCTCGGGCCCTTGACCATCACCGTGAATGCCGCCAGGGCGCCGGCGGCATCGCGCTGCTCTTTCACGATCATCGCGCCGACGGGGAAGCGTGCGCTACCCGCGCTGCCCGCGACTGCGCCGACATCGGTTGCGCGATACGCCGCCTCCGCGTCTTCCGAAACCCAGACCCTGACACTGGGTGAGTCGTGGCGGCTCGGAACGGCGGCGGCGGAGATCTGGATCAAGTCGCCGTCGTCGAATGCGACGGCCGCCTCGGCGATAGCGGCCTCGTCGATCGCGAACGGCGTAGGCGTCGGGCGCTGGGCCGCTGAGTCGCAGGCGCTGCCGACGCCGAGCAGGGACGAGATCGAAAGCAATGTGATGGCGCTATTCATGGATCACCTCGGCAAGATGTTGGCGGGAAGGGCGACGGACGAGTGGCTGGCAGCAGTTGCGGCACATGCCTCGAAGCCCGCGGAAAATGCAGCCTGGGCCCGCGCCGTCATGCGGGCGTAGAGCGCGCGGCGACTCGCGCAGACCGCTTCGGCGTGGGCGTCGCCAAGCCGCAGTGCGGCGCGCACATCGAGGTGCGCAAAGGGGCTCTGGCCATCGCTGCAGGCCCAGCGGCGCGCGCCTCGCGGGTCACGACCGCCAGCGACGATCTCCTCGCTGGCGGGACCCGAAGAACAGGTGACCGTGAGGGCCTCGGACGGCTCATTCGGATCGTGCGCACGGTAGCGCTCGAGCGGTGCAGTCTCGCCAAAGATCGTGCGTGGCACGTGCAGCCCGGCCCGGTCGGTGCCGCGATGTACCAGCGCCGCTGCCGTCGTATCGGGGCGGCCCGGCTCGTGACAACGCATGCAGTCGTTGCGCTCGCGTAGACCCGTTGCGACGCGTGGTCCCCGGCTTGGGTCGGCCAAGCCACGGCCCGCTTCGATCGCCGCCGCGATGGCGCTGTGCGCGAAGCGATCGAGATCGAGCCGTTCGGCCGGCCACGAATAACCCCACAGGGTCGTGCCGTCGGCGGGCGCGTCGGGCCGCAGCAGGTGGAAGCGCTGGCCTTGCGCGCCAAGGGTCGTGCCCCGGACGTCGCTGATGCGCCAACGCGATCCCTGACGCACCTCGTCGACGCGATCGAGCACGCTGCCGGCGGGGAAGATCATCTCGGGCTCGGCCGCCGCTGGTAAGACGACGTCGATGGTGGCGCCTGGCGGCAGCGTCAGCAGCACGCGGATGCGGGTCGCCGGGTCACGTCCGGTTGGAAGCTGGATGGGCGGCACAAGCTCGATGCGGACGCCGAGGTCGACGATCGCATCGCAGGTCGTCGCAAGTGCGCTCACCTCATCGGGCAGCCCGCCGCAGCCTGTCGTGATGAGCCACATGCACCCGAGTGCGCGCCGCGCCAGTGCGCGTGTGGCGCTCATGCGCGGGCGCCGGGGATGATGAGTCCCAGCTCGCTCAGCCGGTCACTGGCGCGTGCCAGGCGGTCCGCCGGGATGGCGCCGAGCGCGTCTCGGTCGACCTCGCCCGAGGCCAGAGCGAGGGCGGCGACCTCGAACGGGTCTGGACGCAGGACACGGATTTCGCCGCTCGCGACGCGATGCACAACCAGCACGATTGGCGGTCCGACAATGGCAACGGCGAGCTGCGGAGGCGGCAGTTCGGCAACGGCAGCCGAAGGCGATACGGCGAGTTCCTTGTCGGACTTCGCGTCGGCGAGCCGGGCCAACAGCTTGGCCACGTCGAAGCGGTAGTGGGCCGCGCTTACCCCGGGGGCCAGGCGCCCGACGCCAGTCTCGGCGGTGCGCGCAGCCAGCAACTGAAGGCACCAGTTCGCGAGATCGGCCAGGCCCCGTGGCAGGTCGGCCCGTGTCTCCAGATACTCCGGGAAGGCGGCCCCAAGTGCGTTCGGACGCCAGTGGGCCGTCGGGTGGGCGGCGACGAACTCGGCACTCAGGCGCTCCCAGCTCGTGACGCTGGCGAGACCTACGCGTTCCGGGCTCGCGATGATCTCCGCGATGACCGGGAACACGGCGCGCAGGATGCGGCGCACGTTCGCGGCCATCAGGCGCTGATAGAACAACAGGCGCTGCGGCGGTGAGCACGACGGGCCGAGCTGCTCGGTAAGCGCCTCGCAGGTGGTCTGCCCGGCGAGGAACGGGACCACCTGGTGGAAAAACTCGGCGACGCTCGGGTGGGGTTTGGCTTCGATCATGAAGCGACTGCCAATGCGGCCCCGGTACTCTCCGCTACGACTTTCGCACAGACTTCCGAAAGGATGGCGCGTGCCTTGTCGGCCTCGTCGAGCACCCGGCCGAGCTCGGGGATCTCGAGATCCCATTCGACCAGCACCGGCACCGGTCCCGTGCGCAAGAGTGCCTGCCGGAACAGGCTCCAGACCGGGGCGATCACGGGTGCGCCGTGATTGTCGACGAGCATGCCTTCACGCTCGACGTGACCCGCCAGGTGGATGCGCCCCGTGCGCTCGAGCGGCAACGACGCGAGGACCGCCGCGGGGTCGAGACCGTGATTGAGCGCGTTGACGTACACGTTGTTCACGTCGAGGAGCAGCCCCGCGTCGGCCTCGGACAGGACCAACGTGAGCCATTCGCCTTCCGACATGACGCGCTCGGCCCCGGTCGGCATCGCCGCGTACCAGGTGATGTTTTCGAGCAGCAACGGCCGTCCGAGTGCGCGCCGGATAGCGCGCGCGCGACCCGCGAGGTGCAACGCAGCCGGCTCGGTGAGCGGCAGCGGCAAGAGATCATGGAAGTGCCGTCCGCCGGCGCGGCTCCAGGACGCGTGCTCGGTCATGGTGTCGACCCCGAGTTCGTCGCAGAGGCGCCCGAGCCCGGAGAGCAGGTCGTCGTCCAGGGGATCGGGCCCGCCTGGCGACAACCCGACGCCGTGCACCCCGAGCGGCCAGCGCGCCTGGCACGCGGCCAGCGTACTGCGCGCCCTGCCCCCACAGGCGACGAAGTTCTCGGGCACGAGCTCGAGCCAATCCACCTGACGCTCGACGGTTGGGAGCACCGACCAGTGCTCCTGGCGTAATCCGATGCCGACACCGCTGAGCGCCATGGCGTGGTTCACCGATCCGCCATGCCGCTGGCATCGGTCGGACAGCCGGAGGGGCAGCCCGCCGCATCGCCGATGACGTCGGTCGGGCAGCCGGAGGGGCAGCCAGCGGCGTCGGCAGCGACATCGGTCGGGCAGCCCGCCGGGCAGCCCGCGGCGTCGGCAGCGACATCGGTCGGGCAGCCCGCCGGGCAACCCGCCGGACAACCGGCCGGACAGCCGACCTCAGAGCCATCGACGGCATCGACCTTGGCGTCGCCGGCGACTTTCTTGGGGTCGTCGCCGCAGCCCGCGAGCGCGAGGCTACTGCTCGTGATTGCGAGGCCTACCAGCAGGTTCCAGGGGGTCGGGGTGAATCGCATGTGAGCATCTCCGAATGGGCTGACGAGTGAGCGCCGCGGCGCGTGGGACGACGCGAGACAGACGCGTCGCCACAGCAGTGTGCCGCGTGGCGCTCCTCAGTTACCCGATGCTGTTGCGTCGTAACTGACAGTGTGTTTCAAAAACCTGAACAGCGAGGGAGGGCGAACCAGCGATGGCGAGTAGGCGCACACCGATCACCACCAAGGACGACCTGCCGATGCGCCGCGTCGCCGCGCTGTGGAGTTGGCTGCCAGCGTTTCGCGCCGTGGCCGAGACGGAGAACCTGCGCCGGGCCGCCCGCTATCTCGCGCTGTCGCCACCGGCGTTGTCGCGCTCGCTCAAGCTGCTCGAGGAGGCGGTGGGGCGTCCGCTGTTCCATCGCGATGGTCGTCGGCTGCGCCTCACCGACGAAGGCCGGGGGCTCCTGCTCGTCGTGCGTCGGGCCATGCGTTCGGTCGATGACGCCACGATGCGACGGGTCGAGCCGACGATTCGGATTCACGCACCACCGCCGATCGCGCCGATCGTCGCGGAGGCGCTGTCTACCGTTGGAAACTGCGCGTTGGTGACGCACGCCCTGGGTACGACGACGCTTGCCGCGCTGCTGCGAGGCGCCATCGACCTCGCGGTCGTGCCCGAACCCGTCGGCATGATTCACAAGGACTTCGCGCAGTTTCCGCTCGGAGAGCTGCGTTGGGGGGTCTTCGGGCTGGCGGCGAGCGACGCGGAACCCATCGCGGCCGCCAGTCTCGGGTCGTGGGATGGCTGGCCCAGTGACAGGGCACGGCAGGTCATCCTGGAGGTGGACGACCTCGCGTCGGCCCTGGCGATAGCACGCCGTGGCGTGGCACTTGCGCTGCCCGTCCGCCTCGCCCCCGAGCACCTGGTTTGCATCGGCGAGACGTGGAGTGTTGCTTTCGTCGCGGTGCGTCGGGCGCGGGCGGAGGTCGGCGAGGCAGGCAGCGTCGACCGGTCGGACGAGCCGGTCCCCGCTGACGCGTTGCTCGCTGCCTTGCGCCGCGCCTTCGCAGACTGATTCGCGCGCGTTGACGCCCCGGCGTCGGCGGCAGACTGTCCGTTCATGGCCGAATCGAGCGAGCATTGGGAGCGCGTCTATCGACAGAAGGGCCATGCCAACGTCAGTTGGTATCGACCCCATCTCGAACAATCGCTCGCCCTCATCGCGGCCACGGGTGTCGACACGAGCGCCCGCATCGTCGATCTCGGCGGCGGCGCTTCGACCTTCGTCGACGACCTGATAGAGCGCGGTTTTCGCGACATCACCGTGGTCGATCTCTCGCAGGCGGCGCTCGCTGTCGCGCGTGCACGCGTCGGCGAGCGCGGTGCGACCGTCAGATGGGTGCAAGGCGACGCTACGTCGCTCGAACTGGGTTGTGACGCGTTCGATGTCTGGCACGACCGTGCGGTCTTCCACTTCCTGACCGAGCCAATCCAACGTGAGGCCTATATCGCGCGTGCCTGTTGCTCGCTCCGCACAGGCGGGCATGCGGTCATTGCGACTTTCGCGCCGAATGGGCCGCAGATATGCAGCGGCCTCCCGGTCGCGCGCTACTCGGCCGACGAGCTGCAGCGCGCCTTCGGGCCGCCCTTCGAACTCGTCGCAGAGGCGTCGGACCTGCACGAGACGCTATGGGGGGCGATCCAGTCATTCGTCTACTGCCTCTGCTGCAAGGCCCGCGACTGTTGAGTGCGAGGCGCGGCTTCCAACACGAATTGATGGCCTCGCGCGGTCAGAGCGCAACGAATTCGCCAAAGCAGCCGGCGATCCTGGGCGCTAGCAACAGTAGGAGAGGGCTCCAAGCGAGCGCGCGGCGTGTGGGTGCAACCGTTGTATGGGGTACCTGAGAAGCCCAGGAGCCGGATGGCGACGGCTGGTGCCGCTTGCTCGGAAGCGCCAAGGGCCGGATGACGAGGGATGTCATCCGGCCCTTGGGGTTGTCGGCGTGTGGATCAGACGGTTGTCGTCTGAGCTTGGACCTACTCGGGCTTCTTCTCGGGGTCTTCGTCGCTGGCGCGGTTGACGCGCGTCGGGTCCTTCCACGGGGAGAGCGTGGCGCGAACCCGGGCGGTGTCGCCGGGGTAGGCGGTGAGGATGCCGATCTGGGTCTTGTCGACGAGCGCTTCGGCCGCGTCGATCAAGGCGCGGCGCCGGACGTCGTGGCTCTGGGACTCGGCGGCGCGCTGCTTGCGCGTCTTGTCCGACTCGCCGAGCTCGGCCGAGGCGGTGGCGAAGAGGTCGGCAAGCTCGCTGTACTCGGGCTTGGCGACGGCGCGGAGCTTCTCGACGAGGATCGTTCCGAGGTCGCCCGCCTTGACGGCGCCGAGACGCTTCGCGTCGCTCGGGCGAATGCTCCCGAACATCAGGCTGTACGGTGGCTTCTTCGGATCGCGGCCAGCATCGAACATCGCCTTGTCGCCGATCCTGTCGACCGTCGTGTCCCATACGAGGTCTTTGAAGCGCTGCAGGGCCGAGGCCTTGATGAGCAGCTTGCGCGCACTGTCGCGGGTCGTGCGCTCACTCAGCGCATCGTTCTCGAGCGCGAGCCAGGGCTGCGCGAGCCCGGCGGTGGCGGGGTCGGCTTCGAGCATGGCCTGGACCATCCAGAAGTAGTCGACGAGGGACTCGAGCGACCATGTTTCAGGCAACGAGTAGGACATAGCTGCAGCTCCTTCGGTTGGGACGGAGCGAAGCTAGCCGAGGTTCCGAATGTGTTCAAGGGGAGGACGTGGGCGTGGGCGCGGACGCGGGCGTGGGCGTGGACGCGGGCATGCGTGAGGGTGGGCGCTCGCCGTGGGCTATCGCCTCGATGTCGGCGGCCAACGCCTTCGGGTCGCCCTCGCCGCGATAGATGAGCACGCCAGCCGCGTCGTAGACCTCGACGTGCGGCAGGATCATGCCGTCCGGGGCGTCGTCGCCGACATCGAAGCGGCGCACGGCGAGGACTGGATGCTCGCGCGCGACGTCGCTCAAGAGGGCGGCGAGGACCTTACACGGGGCGCACCAGTCGGCGGCGAAGTCGACGACGGTCAGCTTGCCCGCCACTGGCGTCGGCGTCGGGGTGTCGGCGATGTCGCCCGGACCTTCTTCGCCGTGATCGTGCGCGTCGAGCGCGACCTCGTGCGTCTCGGCGCTGTCCCACAGGTCGATCGTGCCACCGATGTCGATGCCGATGACGACCGGCAGATCGAGCTGGCCACCGACAATGTGGGTATAGACCGGCACGCGCGCGCTGAGGCTCGCGAAGAAGGCGGCGCTGGGGCGTACGGTGACGCCGAGGCCGGCGTAGAGATCGAAGCGCCCCTGGTTGCCGTCGTCGACCGGCGGCTTGCCGTCCCAGCGCTCGGCCAGCTCGCCGTTCGCGTCGACGGTCGCGCTGAAGCGCCACGCGGCGAGCCCGAACGACGTCGCCGCGGTGATACCGCCGGCGTAACGATTGCCGGCCTGGAAGCCGTAGCGGTTCTGGTAGAGCGCCGCGCGCATGAATCCCCAGAGGCCGAGCGACGCGTCGCCGAAGTCGTGATCGATGCTCAGCCCGAGCTCGGGGTCGACCGTGCCCGTGCCGAACTGGAAGTGCTCGTGGCGGCGGGTCTCGGCTTCCTCTGTGTACGGGTTGGGCTCGATGCGGCCGACCGGCAGGCGCAGGCCGATCGAAGCGCCGAAGGTCCAGTCGCCGGCACGAAATCCAAAGCGTCCACCGACGCGCGGGTCACCGAGTCCGAACAGTGTCTCGTCGCGATGGTGCACGTCACCGTTGGCGATCGTGACCTCGTTGCCCGCGAGATCCTCGTAGCGGATCGTCGTCGCGAACAGGCGCAGCGGGACCTCGATCGCGACCGCGAACGCGGAGGTGAGCCCGAGATCGGCGGAGAGCCGCGTGTCCATGATGAAGCTCGATTGGCGATGCCAGACTTCGATCGGGTCGCCAGCGGGCAGCTGCTCGTGCGCGGTATGCGATGCCTCGAGCGGGCTCAGGCCAATGCCCAGCCGGAGCTCGAGGCGGCCCGGCACGACGCCATTGTCAGATCCACCCGCTTGCCCCCCGACCGGGAGGCTTGGGTTGCTTCAGCCAGCGCAGGCACCGGCGTAGGCGATCTCACGCGCGGCGAGCGTCATGGCGGCGATGGTGGTGAGCGACAGGGCGATGGAGGTGATGCGCATCGGGGCTCCGTGGTTGTGGTCCGCGTCGTCAACGCGGCTCGGACGGCTCCGCGTTCAACCACGGCGGCTTTTCCTGCGTTCGTGTGCGGTCAGAGGCGACGCACCTCTACCACCGCAGACGCGATGCGCTGCATCATGCGCCGCTCCTGCGCGAGCGGCCACCAGTCGTAGAGGAGTCCCTCCAACGGTCGCCACATCGTCACCCAGCCAATGATCACGAGACCTTCTGGCACTGCATGCGCGAACGGCACCTCGCGTAAGCCGGCCGTCAACTCCGCGAGGGTGAGGAAGGCGGTCAGCGCGACGAGGCCGATGAGGAGTAACCAGCGCCCTTCGCGCAAGCCCTTGCGAATGTTGCGCTCGGCGCGCGCCCGTGCGCCGTCGAAGTGCCTGCGCAGTGCTTGGACGACTGCCGCCTCTGATGTCTCGAGCTCCGCCACTTCGGCCAGCAATAAGACCAGCTTGAATTGGGTCTTGGCTGGCAGTTCTTCGACTGCGCCGACGATGTACTCGACCGCATTCTGATCGAGGTCGCGCTCGTAGAACGGCGCCGGATCGCGGTTGTCGAACAACTGCTGGACGTTCTTGAGCCTGATGTCGATGCACCGCATCTGGCCTTCCAGCCGATATCGCTCTCTCGCGTCTGTCATGGGGCTCCTGTCAGGGTTGGCTCGGCGGCAAAAAGGGCACGGTGAAGCGCGCCGGACCGCCGCTGCTGTTGCCGATCGGCTCCCAGGCGCCGGTGGCCGTGCCGTCGAACGACGCGTGCGCCTGGAACCGATCGGCGACCGCGGTGCCAGCGCCGTAGTCACAAGCACCCACCTCGAGCACCTCGAGCGTGTCGCCCGCCTCGATACCCGCGCCGAAGTCGAGCACGATCGCGCCGCGGCCGCCGAGCGCGACGAAGCCGCCGTCGACCTCGCAGGTGCTCGTGTCGGGGTAGTCGGCGAACGCGTCCGGCGCCCCGAGCGCATCCGCGGGATCTGCGCGCGTGACGTCATTCGGCGTCGCCTCATAAGACACGACGGCGAGCGCGAAGCGGGGTGCCGCGCCGGGCCGCAGCAAGACGATCGCGTCGAGGTCGACACCAGGATCGGCGCCGCCGCTGGCGCCCGAGACATCGGTGATGCGCACGTAGCGGTACGCGCCAGTCGGGACGCTGTTGCCGACGAACGCGCGCACGTCGAACGTGTCGGGCACGACCTCGCGCCCGGCGTCATCGAGCAGTCGCCAGCTGCCGGCATACGTGCCGGGTTGTTCGGGAGCGGTCAGCGCCAATGTCAGCGTGGTCCGGGCGAGCGGCGGGGTGCACGCGACGTCGACATCGCCGCCGCCGAAGTTCTCGCCGTCGATGTGCGCGAAGACGTCGTGCCACCATGCGACGGTGCCCGTGTTCTCGACGGTCCAGCTGCGCGTAAAAGCCTCGCCAGACCCGACCGGCACGGTGCCGCTGTTGCCCGTGACGATGCGCAGGGCCGCGTACAAGATCAGCGGGTCGCCGTCGTAGGCGGGCAGGGGGCCAGCGTCGTAGCGAGCGTTGAGGAGTTCCTCGGTCGAGAGCCCGCAGCGCTTGATCGCGTCCGCCGCAAGGACCCCGACGAAGCGCCAGTGCCAAGGCTCCCAGACGTATTGGGTGATGGCCACCCGGTCGGGCGCGTAGGTCACGACCAGGCCGAAGCGGTGGCCGTTTTCGGCGAGCCAGCGGAACGCCGGGCTGTCGTACATCGTGCGCGCGCTCGCCCGGCCGAAGCTCGAGACGCTCCCGTCGGCCTTGCGATAGACGAGGTCGCAGGTCGTGCCGAGCTGGTGCTCCGAGTGGCCGGCGTGGGCCGAGAAGGTCGACGCGATGATCGCCGCTTCGTCTTCGGAGACGCCCGGTCCCAGCTCGTCCGCGACGTAGCTCTCGAACAGGGTCTCCTGGCGGGCGTAGCTGCGAAAGCAGCTCGCGCCGAACAGCTCACCGGCGCCTTCCTCCAGCGCCGCGTCGAAGGCGGCCTTGAACCCGATCTTGCCGCGCAGCCCGACCGGCTTGCCGTCGAATGTGGTTGTCGGAGCGGCGGGTGCGTTGGACTCCCAGGCTGGCTGGCGCAGCGCGGCGGCCTGTGTCGAGTAAGCGTCGGGCAGGCAGATGAGGTCGTGCTCGGCACCGCCCGGCGCGCTGCCTCCCTGACACGGCGTCCAGGTCGAGGTCGCCGATACCGGGAAGTCCGCCGGGATCGCGAACTCGCGGTTCACATAGAACAGCGGATCGTGTGCATCCTCAGGCATCGGCGCGGGCTCGAGCAGCGGCGCGTCGCAGCTCGCGAGGCGGGCGGCGCGGTCGCATGCGATCTCTGGTGAGGGGGGCGCGGGCAGGTCGGCTTCGCTGTCGGCGACGTCAGCGTCCACTTCGGCGTCGCGCGCATCCTGGCTGTCGAAGGCGACTGTCGTGTCGGGCGCGTCGACTGACGTGTCGCCGCGCGCTCCGATGGAGACCGTGTCGTAGACGTGCTCGCGACTCTGGCTGATGTGCTCGCCGTCGTCACCACACGCGACCAGCAGCACCATGCTTATACCGCTCGCCATGACTGAGCTGTTCATCGCGCCATGATGCACGTCACGGCGGACAGGCGCCAACGTATCGCCTTCCGCAACTCTTGATTCTGACTTCATTCGAAAAAAAGACTGCCCTCTGCGCCGCAGCGGGCAGGGAATTGTCATGGCCAATTCAACCCGCGTCCCAGGTGAGCATCCGGCGGCTGCCAGTCAGTATCCGACAGGTGTCAGTCAGTTGCTGCCAGCGTCAGTCAGCGACGATGACACCACATGCGACGCGCGCGCCCGCGTTGCCGGTCGGCTGGGTCGTGTAGTCGTCGGTCTTTTCGTGCACGATGACGGAGCGACCGATGATGCTGTCGGCGCCGGGCTCGAGGCTTATCTTCATGAGGCCGGTGATGAGGCCTTCAGCGCGCCCCGCGGGGTTGGCGGTGATGTTGCCGAGGTCGCCAGCGTGGCTCATCGGGGCGTCCATCGCGCCGTGGCTGTGACCGCCCGGGTTGAAGTGGCCGCCGGCCGAGCTCGCGTCGGGGGCCGAGCAGTCGCCGACGTCGTGCACGTGGAAGCCACGCGTCTCGCCGGGCGCGAGGCCGGTGATGTCGTAGCGCACGTCCAGCATGCGCGTCGACTTGCCACCGAAGGTGGTCTGGCGCTCGCTGAAGGTGACGGTACCGCTGACGGTCGACCCAGAGCGCGCTTCGAGCTTGGCGATGGCCGAGCTGAGCATACGGTCGGGCTCGGGCTCGGGTGCGTTCGGAGTCGAAGAGCAGCCCGCGAAAGAGAGCAAGGACGCCGTCGACAAGGTCGAAACGGCAACGAGGAACGACTTGAGACTCGGCATGATGACACCTCCGGGCGTCAAGCTAGGCGCGCTTGCCACGGGGGTAAAGGAGGTCGGGTCGCAGCGTGCGAAATGGCCTTTCCTTATAGGGAGGGAGGCATTAGATCTCCGCGCGACATGAACGAAGACGCCGCGCGACACGCGGCATGAGCGTGAGGAGCACGAAAATGGCGACGGCGAACGATCCCTTCAAGGCGCTGACCACCCTCGAGACCGCGGCCGGCAAGGTCGCGTATTACCGGCTGGATGCGGTCGGCAACGTGGACAACCTGCCGTACACGATAAAGGTCCTGCTGGAGTCCGTGCTGCGCAACTGCGACGACTTCATCTACACCCAGGACCACGTGAAGGCGCTGGCCGGGTACGACGCGAAGAACGTCGGCGAAAAAGAGATCCCCTTCATGCCCGGGCGCGTCATCCTGCAAGACTTCACCGGTGTGCCGGTCGTGGTCGACCTCGCGGCTCTACGGTCAGCCGTCGCCCGCATGGGTGGTGACGTCGAGAAGGTCAACCCGCTCGCGCGTGTCGACCTCGTCATCGACCACTCGGTGCAGGTCGACGCGTACGGCACCGCCGACGCGATGAAGATCAACACCCGCCTCGAGTTCGAGCGCAACAAGGAGCGCTACGAGTTCCTCAAGTGGGGCCAGAAAGCGCTCTCGAACTTCAGCGCGGTGCCGCCCGAGACGGGCATCGTGCACCAGGTCAACCTCGAGTACCTCGCGGGTGTGGTTCTCAAAAAAGGCACCGGCGATGATACCATCGTCTACCCAGACTCGTGCTTCGGCACCGACTCGCACACGACCATGGTCAACGGCATGGGCGTGCTGGGCTGGGGCGTCGGCGGCATCGAGGCCGAGGCGGCGATGCTCGGCCAGCCGAGCTTCATGCTGATCCCCGAGGTCGTCGGCTTCGAGCTGAAGGGCAAGATGGTCGAGGGCACGACCGCGACCGACCTCGTGCTGACCGTCACGCAGATGCTGCGCAAGCACGGCGTCGTCGAGAAGTTCGTCGAGTTCTACGGCTCGGGCCTGGACGAACTCACGCTCGCCGACCGCGCGACCATCGCGAACATGGCGCCCGAGTATGGCGCGACCTGCGGCTTCTTCCCGGTCGACGACAAGACCCTCGACTACCTGCGGCTCACGGCGCGCGACGACGCCCAGGTGGCGCTGGTCGAGGCGTACAGCAAGGCCAACGGCTTCTGGCGCGATGACGCGCGCACCATCAACTATTCGTCGACGTTGTCGCTCGACCTCGGCGCCGTGCAGCCCTCGCTGGCCGGCCCGACGCGGCCGCAGGACCGCATCCTCCTGAAGGAGATGAAGGGCACCTATCAGCTGGCTCTGCACGATACGTTCAAGCACGACGAGCCAAGGTCGACGGCGGGCGTCGAGTACAAGGGTCAGACGTTCGAGCTGCAGGACGGCGCGGTCGTCATCGCGGCGATCACCTCCTGCACCAACACGTCGAATCCGGCGGTGCTGGTCGCGGCCGGCCTGCTCGCGAAGAAGGCCAATGCGCTCGGGCTGTCGGTGCCGCCGTGGGTGAAGACCTCGCTCGCGCCCGGCTCACGCGTCGTGACCGACTACCTCGACAAGGCCGGGCTCACGGGCGAGCTCGACAAGCTCGGGTTCTATACGGTGGGGTATGGTTGCACGACCTGCATCGGCAACTCGGGCCCGCTGGCCGACCCGATGATCGAAGCGGTCGCGGAGGGCGACCTCGTCGTCACCTCGGTGCTGTCGGGCAACCGCAACTTCGAAGGTCGTATCTCCCCGCAGTGCAAGGCCAACTACCTCGCATCGCCGCCGCTGGTCGTGGCTTATGCCCTGCGCGGCACGGTCGACTGGGATCCGTACAGCGAGCCGATTGGCGTGGGCAACAATGGCAATGCGGTGATGCTCGCCGATGTGTGGCCGTCGAACGCCGAGATCCACGCGGTGATGACCGCGTGTGTCACGCGTGAGCAGTTCAAGGCGCGCTATTCCGATGTCTATCGCGGCCCGGAAGCCTGGCAGCAGCTCGAGGCGCCGACTGGCGCGGCGTATGCCTGGAACATCAACTCGACCTACATCCAAGAGCCGCCGTACTTCATCGACATGCCGGCCGAGGCGAAGCCCCTGCAGTCGATCGCGGGTGCCAAAGTGCTGGCGCTGCTCGGCGACTCGATCACGACCGACCACATCTCGCCGGCCGGCAACATCTCGAAGGGCAGCCCCGCGGCGAAGTACCTCGAGGCCAATGGCGTCGCCAAGGCTGACTGGAATTCGTACGGCTCGCGCCGTGGCAATGACCGCGTGATGACGCGTGGCACATTCGCCAATATCCGCATCAAGAACAGGCTCGCCCCCGGCACCGAGGGCGGCGTCACGACCTACCTCGGACCGGCCGATGAAGCCTCGCTGAAGCCCGGCATGGCGTACGACTCGGACGTGTCGCCCAAGCCGGGTGACGTCGTCGCGATCTTCGACGCGTCGGTGAAATATCAGAAGCACGGGGTGCCCCTGGTGGTCATCGCGGGCAAGGACTACGGCATGGGCAGCTCGCGCGACTGGGCGGCCAAGGGCACGTTTCTGCTCGGCGTGAAGGCTGTCATCGCCGAGAGCTACGAGCGCATCCATCGCGCCAACCTGATCGGCATGGGCGTCCTGCCGCTGCAGTTCAAGGCCGGCGAGTCGGCCGCGTCGCTCGGGCTCACCGGCCACGAGACCTTCAGCATCGCGGTCGACGACGGCATGAAGCCCTTGTCGGACGTGATGGTCACGGCGACCGCTGCGGACGGCACAGCCAAGGCATTCACCGTGCGTGCACGGGTCGATACGCCGGTCGAGAAGGAGTACCTGCGCAACGGCGGTGTGCTGCACACCGTGCTTCGTCGCCTCGCGCGTTGATCCGCCCACCGCCATCCGCGCCTTGGATCCGCCTGGTGTTGGCGTTGTCGGTGCTGTTGCTCGCGGGTGCGCGCATCGCCGGGTTCGAGCCGCTCAGGCGAATCGAAGACCGCATGTACGACGCGATCCTGGTGCCGCTCCTGCCGGCACCGCCGATGTCGGATCGCATCGCCATCATCGAGGTCGACGACCGCACGCTGAGCGAGCTCGGCGAGCGGTGGCCGCTCGATCGTCGCACCTGGGCAACGTTCTTCAAGCGCCTCGCGAGCTTCGAGCCGGAGGCGGTGGCGGCCGACGTATTGTTCGACCAGCCGTCGCAACAAGACGTGCGCGTGTTGGCGACCGAGGTGCGTGAACGAGTCGCGGCCGATCCACCGAAGTCGCCCGAGGCGAGCGCGGCAAACACAGCGATGCTCGCGCTGATCGACGCGGCGGCCGCGAGGCTCGATGCCGACCAGCAGCTCGCAGAAGCGCTGACGATCGTCGGTGACGTGACGCTGGGCGTCATCATCGCCAGCGGGCCGACGTTTCCGGGCGCGCCGACACCGCACGAGCCGGTCGCGCGCGAGGTCGGCGACCTCGCGCTGCAAGCCAATGGCGTCATCGTGTCGACGCCGCGCCTTTTCCTGTCGGCTCGTTCGCACGGCACGATGAATGTGCTGATGGATCCCGACGGCGTCGTGCGCCGCTACCCCTACATCGTCGAGCTGGGCGGTGACGGCTATGCGAGCCTCGCGTTGGCGATGCGCCTATCGGACCTGGGTGAGGATGCGAAGACGCCGATAGTCGAGCGCGTCTTGAAGTCGGATGCGGCCGCACCGCATCTGCGCTTTCGCGCGGTCGAAGGCGGCCAGTCGCCGTGGCCGCGCGTGTCATTCTCGGATGTGTTGTTCTCGGGCGAGGGGGCGAGCTCGGTGAAGGACCTCCTGCATGGACGCTACGTCTTTGTCGGGGCGACCGCGCCGGGCATCCAGGACCTCTTGCGCACGCCCGTCGCATGGGGACGCGCGGGTATCGAGGTGCACGCGACCGCGCTCGAGAACCTGCTCTTGGGGAGCTGGCTCGTGCGTGAGGGCATGGCCGCTTGGGTCTCGTTCCTCATCACGCTGGTGCTGGTCGGCGGCTTTGCGCTGTTCCTCGCGGCGCTGCCGCGTGCGCGCGGCATGACCGCCTATGCGTTGTTCGCGATCGCCGCCGAGCTAGGTCTGGCGGTGGCGCTCGCTGATGCGGCAGGCCTCCTCGTGGCGCTGGTCCCGGTGCCGCTCGGGCTGGTCGTATTGGCGATCGGTGAAGGGGTCCATCGCTGGATCTGGGGCCGCCGCGAACAGGAGCGCATGGCGGCGCGTGAGCGCTTGCTGCAGGTCGAGCGCGCCGGGCTCGAGCGCCTGCGCGCGGTGGTCGAGCACGTCGGGGACGCGATCGTCTCGGTCGATGCGGCGCAGCGCATTCGTTGGATGAATCCCGCAGCCGAGAGCCTCTTCCGGCGGCGCGCGCGGACCGCCGTGAATCGTCCCGTGAGCGAGCTGGTGCCGTCGTTCGCGGGGGCGCAAAACGTCGGCGACGTGCTCGCGGGCGAGGCGCGCGTCGGCTCCGAGATGATCCCGGTCGAAGCGACCGCGACCAACATGAGCGTCGGCGGCGAGCGCTACACCAACTTCGTCTTTCGCGACGTCGCCGCGCGCAAAGCGACCGAACGACACAAGGACGAGTTCATCGCCAACATCAACCACGAGCTGCGCACGCCGCTCACATCGATCCTGGGATCGCTGAAGCTGGTGTCGGCCGGCGCGGTCGGCGAGGTGCCGGAAAAGGCGAAGGAACTGCTCGAGATTGCCGAGAAGAACGGCGAGCTGCTCTTGTCGCTGGTCAGCGATCTGTTGGACACGGCCAAGATCGACGCGGGTCGGCTGGTGTTGCAGACGCGGCCTATCGCGCTGAGCGCATTGCTGGCCGAGGCGAGCGAGCGGCAGGCCGGATTCGGGCTGCGTTATGGCGTCGCGATCGAACTCGTGCCACTGGGCGCGGAGCTCGAACATGCATCGGTCGATGTCGACAAGGAGCGCTTGATCCAGGTCGTCGGCAATCTCGTCTCGAACGCGGTGAAGCACTCGCCGACGGGCGGGCGCGTAATCCTCAGGGCCTCGGCTGGCAGCAAGCAAAGCCACGTGCGCATCGCAGTCATCGACCAGGGGCCAGGCATCCCGCCCGAGTTCCACGACCAGGTGTTCGAGCGCTTCACGATGACCGTCGCGGGCGATGGCAAGCGCCGTCCCGGCACCGGGCTCGGGCTCGCGATCGCGCGCGGTATCGTCGAGGCCCACCGCGGCGAGATCGGCTTCGAGAGCGAGCTCGGTCGCGGCACCACCTTCTGGTTCGAGCTGCCATGCCTGGGTTGAACGAACATCGTGAGGCCAATGAGCCGGTCGGCTGGATCGTGTTCGCTGAGGATTGGGGCGGTCATCCGTCGACCACCCAACACCTCGTCGCGCACCTGGCGACGTGCGCGTCGGCCGTTCACCCGATCGGGTGCTGCATCCGATGGTCTCGCCGTGGCATCTGGATGCGTCGTGCCACGCGTTCAATGGTCGGCAAGCAAAGGCAGGGGTGGGCGGCTCGCGCGCGCGACCTGCGGGCCTGTATGAAGGAGGTGCGGCGGTGATGCGTGGCTCTGAGGTCGTCCTCGCGCTCGTCTTCGCGACGGGCTGTGGTTCGAAGCCGACGGAACCGGCGACGGACGCGATCGTTAGCGGTGAACCACTGAGCGCCAACGACGTGTCGGTCCTCTTTCCGGGCGTCGCAGGTCTGTGGCCGGCGTCGCTGGCGGGTCGCGGTGGGCCGCTCCTGCCGGAGACGGAATTTGCCAAGGTGTCACTCTCGCTCGTGCGCGAGATGCCGGAGGAGGAGGAGTACGCGGCTCTGCGCGTCGTCGCTTTGCGCTTCGATCCCTGCTTCCAGGGCACGATCGGCGGGTCGTGCCAGCCGCAAGTGCGGCTCGTGTTCCAGGCGCCCGATCCAGCAGGCGGCTTCTTCGATGGCGCCGTGCACGCGCTCTACGCGATCGAGCCGGCGCGCCTGCCGGAGGTCGTCGTCGCGCTGCACGATCTCGCGCGGCTCGCACCGGAGAACGCCGCCCACACGACCCTCAGCGTGAGCCCGGTGCTGCTCGCCCGGGGCCTCGACAGCCCCTATGCGCTCGGCCTGCGCGAGCTCGTGCGCGCGCACGCCGGCGCCGAGTCGCTGGTGCGTATGACCTTCATGACACGCACCCAGTCGCGCTCGGGTCAGTGGCAGTTCGGTGGCTTCGAGAAGGCCGGCAAGCTCGCCATCGCCGGGCTCGCGGCCCACGAAGCGACGCAGCAGAACGTCACCGGCTCGGTTGGCCACGACTTCGAGTACACCGTGCGACCGGCCTTCGCCGAGACGGCAGGCCGCGTCGGTGCGAGCGGCTCGGTGCTGCGCCACAGCGACGCCGGCGTGCGCGCGGACGTGCACGCGTGGGCGGTGCGCCAGGAAGACCCCGCGATCCACCTGCCGGACACGACCGACTGCGCGTCGTGCCACCTCAGTGGGCATATCGCGCGCCACCTCGAGGACTTCGACGCGTCGCTCGTCACCGATGCGATCGCCGCTGCGCGCGCGCCGCGCGAGGTCAGCCTGGTCGAGCGTGACTCGGACAACCTCCGGGCCTTCGGCTGGTTTGGCAAGTATCCGATGGTCGCTCAACGCACGGCCAACGAGACGGCAGTAGTCCTGCGTCGCTTCGCGGCGTTGCGCTGATCTCGGGCCGCCATGGCATCAAAAGCCTTGTGGCGAGTCGAGGTCGCGATGCATTCTCACCAGTGGAGGTGCGGATGAACGTCCGGCCAGGGAGGCTTCCGAGCGTGGTGATTCCGTCATGGATCGCGCTCGTGTTCAGAGTGGGACTGGTCGGGCTCGCGGCGGGCTGTGACGCGCAGCCTGCGGCGCCGCCGGGTGGCTCCCCTGACATCGGTGTCGATGCCACGAGCACGCCCGACGCGACCGCGGACGGCGATGCCGCGGTCGAGATCGCGCCAGCGCCAGTCGTTGCTGGCAATGTTGTGTGGCGTCGGCTCAATCGCACCGAATATCGCAACACTGTGCATGACCTGCTCGGGACGTCGCTCGACCCCGGCAAAGACCTGCCGTCGGATGACCTCGGGTACGGCTTCGACAACGTCGCGAGCGTGCTGACGATGTCGCCGCTGCACCTCGAGCTGTACGAGCGCGCGGCGCGGATCCTGGCCGAGGATGCGACCAGCGTGCCGCTCACCGAGGAGGCACGCTTCATCACCGAGGCCGAAGACATCGACATCGCGGTCGACTACGGACAGCCCTACAACGACGCGTTCATCCTGTGGTCCAATGGCGAGCTGGCGTCCTCGGTCGATCTTCCGCGCGACGCGGTGTGGCACTTCGAGCTGCGGGCCTGGGAGTCGGCCGCCGGGCCCGAGCGCGCGAAGATCGCGGCGTGGATCGATGGTGCCATCATCGAGGTCTTCGACCTCGCGTCGGACGCGGGCGTGTACACGCTCGAGCTGCCGCTCGTGAAGGGGCGGCACGCGATCGCGGTCGAGTTCCTGAACGACTATTATCTCGAGCCCGCCGACCCGAACACCGAGGCCGCCGACCGGAACGCCTTCATCGACTACTTCGGGATCGTCGGTCCGGTGCCGCTCGATGTCTTTGCTGAGACCGGCTGGGCGCGTACCGTGAAGTGCCAGCCCGTGGTCTTTCTCGCGGGCGGCGAACCCGCGCGCGCATGCGCCGAGGCGACCGTCGCGGCGCTTGCCACGGGCGCCTGGCGGAGGCCGCTGGCCGCGACCGACCGCGACTCGTTGCTGGCTCTCTACGATGCTTCGGTCGCTGCTGGGGCGCCGCCGACCGAGGCGCTCGCGCTGCCGTTGCAGGCGATCCTGATGTCGCCGCGATTCCTCTTCAAGGCCGAGATCCCGCCACCGGGGGCTATCGGCGACAGCCCGCTCGACGGCTACGAGATTGCCACGCGCCTGTCCTATTTCCTGTGGAGCACGATGCCAGATACGCTGCTGCTAGACGCGGCCGCGACGGGCCAGCTCGCGACCACTGCCGGGGTTGCCAGCCAGGTCCAGCGCATGCTGAAGGACCCGAAGGCCGAGGCGTTGGTCGCCAATTTCGCGGGCCAATGGCTGTATATTCGCGACGTCGACAATGCCATCCCGGACCCGTGGGTGTTCCCCGAGTTCGATGACTCGCTGCGCCACGCGATGGCGGAGGAGATGCGCATCTTCTTCCGCTCGTTCGTGTTCGAGGACCGCTCGATGATCGAGCTGCTCACGGCGACCGACACGTGGGTAAATCGGCGACTGGCCGAGCACTACGGCCTCGAAGCTGCTGACGTGCCGGCTTCGGACGACACCTGGACGAAGGTCTCGGTCGGGGCGGTCGGGCGCCGCGGCGTGCTGACCCAGGCGGGCCTCTTGACGGCGCTCTCGAACCCATTTCGCACGTCGATTGTGCGCCGTGGCAAGTGGGTGCTCGGGCAGCTCCTGTGTGACGAGCCGACCCCGCCACCGCCCGGTGTCGTGGGGCTCGTCGACGTGACGCCAACCGGTGGCACGCCCAAGACGCTGCGCGAGAAGATGGAGCTGCACAAGACCGAGGAGCGTTGTCGTACGTGCCATCAGACGATGGACGCGATCGGCTTCGGCCTCGAGAAGTTCGACGGCATCGGCATGGCGCGCGACAGGGACAACGGCTTCCCGATCGACGCGAGCAGCGAGATCAAGGGCAAGCCTTTCGATGGTGCGGTCGAACTCGCCGGCATCATCGCCGAAGACCCGCGCCTGTCGGCATGCATGGTCGACAAGGTCATGATCTACGCCCTCGGGCGGGGCCTCAGTGGCGACGACGAGCCGCTGCTCGATAGGATCTTGGCGGACTTCGCGGCGCGCGACTATCGCTTCTCGGCGCTGGTCGAGCTGGTCGCGACGAGTGAGGCATTCCTTCGGCGTGAGGTCGTGCGATGAGTGTGTCGCGACGGGCGTTCCTCGGCGGGGCGGGTGTGCTGTTGGCGTTGCCGGCGCTCGAGCTGTTCAGCTCGGGCCGTCGTCGCGCGCGGGCGGCGGCGGGCGACAAGCCCAAGCGCATGATCTTCATGTACACGCCCAATGGCATGCACATGCCAAGCTGGACGCCGGCCACGTTCGGCGCGGCTTGGACGAGTCCGACGCTCGACGATCTCGGCGACATGAAGTCGCACGCGTTGGTGATAACCGGCCTGCAGAACCTGCCAGGTAAGCCGACCGGCGCGGGCGATCACGGCGCCGGCTCGGGCGCGTATTTGACCTGTCGCAGCGTGCGCAAGACCGAAGGCGACGACATCGAGAGTGGCATCTCGGTCGATCAGGTCGCCGCCGGCGAGCTCGGCAAGTCGACGCGTTATCCATCATTGGAATTGGGCCTCGAGGGCGGCGCCGGCCTGGGTGGCTGCGACTCTGGCTATTCGTGCGCCTATACCCGCAATATCGCATGGGCATCGGAAAAGACGCCGCTGCCGAAGGTGACTAATCCGCGCGTCGTCTTCGACCGCCTCTTCGCGGGCTACGATCCCAACGAGACGGAACAGGTGCGCGAGCGGCGCATTGGTCAGAAGAAGAGCATTCTCGATTGGGTGCGCACCGATGCCAATGGGCTGGCGGCGAGAGTCGGCGCCAACGACAAACAGAAGCTCGACGAATATCTGACGGGCGTGCGTGGCATCGAGGAGCGCCTCGCCCAGAGCCGCGATTCAGTGTGCGAGGCGACCGCGCGGCCGTCGGAGATCTACGACATGGATGAGCACGTCGGCCTCATGGGGGACCTGCTCGTGACCGCGTTTCGCTGCGACCTCACGCGCATCTCGACGCTGATGCTCGGCAATGGCGGCTCGGGCCGCAGCTTCACGTTCGTCGACCCGACCGTGACTGGTGGCCACCACGACATCTCGCACCACCAGGACGACCCCGAGAACTTCCGGAAGCTAGAGATCATCAATCGTTGGGAGGTGCGCAAGCTAGCTGAAATCGCGCGCAAGCTGCACGCCGAGAAGGACGCCGAGGGCGAGAGCCTGCTCGACCAGACGATGATCTACCTCTCGAGCGAGATCTCGGACGGCAATGCCCACAGCCACACCAACCTGCCGGTAGTGTTGGTCGGTGGCGGCGGCGGCACGCTCACCCCAGGTCACATCGAGCGCAAGGCCCAGCCGATGGCGAACCTGTTCATCGCGATGTTGGGAGCCGCCGGCGTGAACGTCTCGACCTTCGGCGATGACGGCGTGGCACCACTCGTACTGATCTGAATTCGCCGAGCAGGCGAAGCCGGGCGAGGTGAAAGCAACCAGAAATTCGTTTAGCGCGAGATGACCGCGCCGATGCGGCCGAGGATCGGTGCGGCCAGCGACAGCCACGCATCGCGCGGGAGGCGCGCACCACCGATAGCGATGATGCCGCCAGCGCTGCCATCCGCACAGAACGCGACGCCGTCCTTGCCAACCGCACGCGCCATTTGCCAGCCCGGAGGCAGCGGTGGAGCCGGCGCCCCGGGCGGGGTCGGCAGCTGCGACTTGAGCGCTGCATCCATCGCTTCGCCACAGTCATAGCGCTTACCGAACGGCAGCAGCTGCAGCGACAGACCCGCGGCCGTCGGCGCTAGCAACGTCAGGACGTCATGCCCGCCGAGGTCGCGCAGAACCCACGGCATCTTGTCCGCGAGCCGCTCGAACACGAGACCGTTGCGCAGCGTGAATGGTGCCGCGAGCTGCGTCGCGATCTCCGCCGGACCATCGCTGGCCGCCTCGATTGCGAGCTTTGCACGCTGAGCGACGGCGCCCTGCACGTCGACCTGCGTGTTGCCGTAGGCCTTGTGTAGCGCGGCTACGACCGGCTCCCAGCGGTTCGCTTGGTTCAACAATGCGTCCGGATCGGTGTCGACGCCGGCCGGAAAGCGCAGCTCGAGCGACAGGTCCGGCGCTTTGCAGCTCTTGACCGCGCGCCGCTCCGGCAGTGGCGTGCGAATGCCCGCATAGCCCAGCGTCGGCCACGGCGAGGTCGTGCCGGGCATTGGTGCCGGCCCGCACGACTCGCGCTGGATCTCGATCGTCACGAGCCGCTCGTTCGCGCTGCCAAGGCCCAACAACCGATCGATCGGCCGCGCGTCGCGCAGCCCGACTACCAACGTGCCCGCGGTCTCCCAGTGGGTCGCGCCATCCGCGGCGAGCTCTACCACGATCCCCGAGGCCGGCATCACGACGCGCGTCGCACCCGTCGGGGTGTCGTCTGCGAACGCGACTGATGCGACGCCGGTCAGGCCGAGGGCGAGCGCGACGAGCGGTGACGAGGCAGACATGCGCGGCAGAGGATGCGGGCATGGCCGCTCGGGCGCAAGCGAACGGCATTGGGTCCTATGCGCCAGGCAGGTTGTGGACGGGCCGTTGAAATGATCCCGCCGCGGACATAGGCTCGCCCGCGATGTCATCAACTCTCCGGCAATTCGCGAACCCCCTCAGGCTGCTCGCCTTCGGCGCGGCGATACTCACCTTGCAGGGCATGACGTGTGGCCCCGCGAGCCCCGATCCGTGCGAGCTCGATCGTCTTGGATGTGTCCCGCCCGACCCCAACGAGACTTTCTACCTCGAAACCTGCCCGGCCGAGCTGGCGGGCCCGCTCGAAGTCGAGGTCGGCAGCGGCGAGAGCGCGTTCAGCGGGTTCTCTGCGGGCGCCGGTCCGGTCGTGAACATCGGCCCACAAGGCGGTCAGCACGTGTTCATGGGGCTGCGCGTCGCCAACGCTCGGGTCGACATCTCGCCGCGCTTGAAGGTGCACTTCTATCTCGGTCAGGGCGCTGATTGCATGCCGCCCGAGGACGGCGTGACAGTGCCCAGGTGCGCCGTGAAACTGGGTGAGCGCGACCTCGTGCTCGGCGCCACCGGCTTCGAGCTGCACCTGAACCCCGCCGGCATGGTCGAAGAGTCGGGCCTCGTCGTGTTCGTCGCTATGCCCGCGACCGACTCTCCGAGTGTTGTCGCCGTCACGGTCGAGGATCAGTGCCATCGCAAGGGCGCCGCCTTCCAGGCATGGACGGTCTATTGATGTCTGCCACGTCTCCGCGTCTGCCCGCGCCTTCGATGCCCGCGTCGATCGCCCGGCAACTGCCGTTCGAACGCTACGCGATCGCCGTCGACGGCCTGCGCATGCACGTCATGGAGCACGGCCAGGGCATCCCGGTCGTCTGTCTGCACGGCAACCCGACCTGGGGCTATCTGTGGCGCAAGGTCGCGCAGCGCCTCGACCCGACGCGCTATCGTGTGATCATGCCCGACCTTATCGGCCTCGGCTTTTCCGACAAGCCGCGTGATGCCGCCGTGCACACGCTCGACAACCACATCCGTTGGATGGGTGACCTGCTCGACCAGCTGGAGCTCGACCGTATGGTCGTCGTCGGTCAGGACTGGGGTGGCCCAATCGGCTTCGGCGCGCTCGTCGAACGCGCCGATCGCGTCGCTGGCATGGTCGTCCTGAACACCGCGATAAGCCCGCCGCGCGCGGACTTCCGACCCTCGGCATTCCATCGCTTCGCGAGGCTCCCGATCGTGTCGGACGCGGTCTTCCGCCTCGCCAGTTTTCCGCAGGCGTACCTCGGATTCGCGCAAGGTGATCGCGCCAGCATCGATCACGACGCCCTCATCGCGTACGTGCTGCCGCTGCTCAATCCGCGTCGCAATGCCGCGCCACTGGCGCTCGCGCGCATGGTGCCCGACTCGCAACAGCATCCGAGCATCCCAGCGCTACAGCGCGTGCACGACTTCGTGCGCCACTTCGCAGGGCCGTCGTCGATCGTGTGGGGCACGCGCGATCCGATCCTCGGGCGCATGCTCGGCTGGGTCGAGAAGAACCTGCCACGCGCACGGGTGTGGCGCACCGAGGCTGGGCATTTCCTGCAGGAAGAAGTGCCCGACGAGATCGCCGCCGGGATCATCCATGCAGCGCACGGCTGACCTCAGCGAGCCACGGGTCGTCGGCCCTGGCTTCTACCAACGCGTCTGCGAGGTCGTGTGCCTCGTGCCAGCGGGCCACGTCACGACCTACGGCGACGTCGGCACGATCCTCGGTAGCCCGCGCGTCGCGCGCCAGGTCGGCTTCGCGTTGGCCAACCTGCCCGACGACACCGACGTGCCATGGCAGCGCGTGATCAACGCGCGCGGCATGGTCAGCTGGCGTGGCGACATGGGTCGCGCGAGCTTGCAGGAAGCCCTCTTGAAGAGTGAAGGCGTGACTATCGGGGCAGACGGCAAGCTGGATCTCGCCGCTTATCGATGGTCCTATCCGGGCATCACGGTGCCATTCAACGGAGTGCGCTGATGCCGTTATTCGATCACGCCGGGGCCGCGAGCGACTACGAGTTCGATGGCGTCGAGCAGGACCGGCTGTTGCCTCCCGATGGCTGCGCGGCGCTCGGCGAGCTGATCCCGGGCGCGCGGGTCGTGCGCCTCGCGGCAGGTCACGGCGTCATCGGTCAGTGCATCGCCGAGGTCAACGACGCCCTGTTGAGCCACCTCGCCGCTAGCGCGCCAGCGCTCGCGCAGCGCGGATAGACGCGATGAACCGAGCAGGCAGCAGCAAGCGATACAGTCTCGCGCTTTCGCTTGCCTGTCTGGTCTCGGTCGCTTGTGACGACAGCACGACGACCCCCCCGCACGAGGGCAGCACCTGCGACCGCGCGGACAGCGGCACGTCTCACGACGACTGCCACGATGACAGCCTCTGGTGCGGGCCGGACGCGATCTGCGTAGCGCGCCCGGGGCTCGACGAGGTCTGCGATCCGGCACCTTGTTCGGGCGAGCTGTACTGTCATCTCGACAAGCGCTGCGGCGTCTCGCGCCTCGCGGGCGAGGCGTGCTCGTCGAGCATCGAGTGTGCCTCCGGCTTGAACTGCAACCAGGGCGAGCTGCCCGAGCTGTTCGCGGTCGGCCTGTGCCGCGGCCCCGCTGCCGAGGGCGAGCCGTGCGGCTTTGGACACGCGTCCGACGACGTGCGCGGCGAGGCCCTGGCACCCGACTTCAACGGTATCGATCGCGGCGACTGCGTGACCGGGCTGTCGTGCGCCCCGCTCTTTCCCGGGCCCGGCAGCGGCGATGCGCCACCGATGTGCATCGAGACCAAGAAGGGTGTCGCCTGCTTCTTCGCGGGCGCGTGCATGCCCGATGGGACCCTGCCATTCGGCGCCCCTTGCGGTCGCTCCGAGGCCTGCGCCAGCGGTGTTTGCGCAGTGTTCGAGCCACCTCTGAGCGCGGCCCCGCAGCCCGGCTTCGGCCAGGGCGGAGACTGGCTCGGACCACGCGTCGGCCAGTGCATCGGCGCCGCCGACGCCATCTCACGCTGTGGCCGCGGTGACCCCTGTGCGCGCGGCTTCGCATGCCTTGATCGGCAATGTGTCGCGCCTCACACCCAACGCCCGAACGAGAAGTGCACCGACGACACAGGTCTCGAGTGTGCCTTCGGCCTCGTCTGCAAGAGCAATGAGTGCCTTTACCCCGAAGCAGTCGTTCCGTAATGCCCCGAATTATCTTCTGAAATCGACGCGACCTATAGCACCGGCGCCCACGAACGCCGCCTTGCCACCTGCGACCACGACCGAGTCCAAGACCGACGTCGACCCCGCGACGAGCCACGGTGAGCCACCATCGATCGACACCGCGAGCAGGCCAGTAACGAAGCCGGTGCCGACGGTGTCAGGCTCCGCGATGAAGACGACCACGTCGTCGGTAATCGCCGGACGTCGCCATAGCTCGGGGCGACTCCAGCTCGACCAGGCGAGGCGTCGTTCCGAGTCGGGGCCGGTCTCGCTGAGGCGGCGACCGAATACTTGGAACTCCGAGTATTTTGGTTCCGGGTTGATGCCGCGCCAGTCGAGCCACACCACCGTCTCCCCATGGATGGACGGTCGTAGCTGCTTGGTCGGCTCCTCGGTGACGATGAACTGCCCGCCAGCCTCGAGGTCCCAGCCAAAGATGTCGGCGTTATTCCGCAGTGGATCGGCGAGGTCGATGTACATCGCGTCGGGCGAGTGCGCGAAGTCGGCCCACACGATGCGCTTGCCACTGACATCGGGCTGCGTTTGCTCGTAGCCGTCGCTGGTTATCTGCAGCTCGGAGCTCGGCACCGCGAGGTCCATCGTGAACACCTCGGACTCGCGCGCCGTGTGCGGCGCCAGATCACGGCCAATCCACACAAGCCGCGTGCCGTCCATCACCGGTTGATCCTGGTCGCCCTCGCCGCCCCGCAGGAGCCGCGGCTCAGTCCGCGTCGGCGCGAGCTGCATCGTCCAGAGGTCGAAGTCGCCCGCACGATTGTCGGCCCAGATGAGCGTCCCGCCCGCCAGCACCGGGTCCTTCTGGACGCCCGGGCCAATGACGAGTGGCTCCTTGCGATTGGTCGCGGCGTCCCACGCGAAGAGGTCGCCGTCGTCCGACCAGATCACGAGATCGCCCTCCATCGTGAGGCAGCATGCGCGCGGCCCGACCGCAACCGGGTTGGCAGCGACGTCGGCCTCGGGACTGCTGTCCTGCGTCTCGCTCGTCTCCGCGATCTCGTTGCGCGCGGTCGCATCCGCTTCGTTCGACGCGACCGACTCGCCGCCATCGCAGGCCACCGCAAAGGCTGCCGGCAATGCGACCGAGAGGCCGACGTGACGCATGAAGCTCTTGAACATGGGCACTACCTGGCTCATCGCGTGGGCTCCTTCAAGGTCCGGGTCAGCTCTTTGGCATCGATCGCATGGCGCGCGAGCTTCGCGTCGAGGCCGGGCCGCGAGAGGCCCAGCGACTTCGCCGCCGCCACTTTCTGGCCGCGACTCGCTCGCAAGTGCTTGAGCAGCATGTCTTTCTCGACGCGCACAAACGCCGCTTCGAGTGTCTCGAGCGCGCCTTCGGCGGCCTGCTCCGCGGATTTCCTGCGCGGCTCGGACTTGCCCTGGATCGCCGCCGACAGGTGGCGCGGCTTGAGCTCGGGCCCGTCTGAAAGTGCCAGTGCCCGCAGGAGCTCGTTGTCGAGCTCACGCACGTTGCCGGGGAACGGGTAGCTCGCGAGGCGATCGGCCGCCTCCGGCGTGAGCCGCACCGCGCGGCCGAGGCGCTGCGCATGATTGGCAAGGAGCCGCTCCGCGATCGGCACGATGTCCTCGGGTCGCTTGCGCAGAGGCGGCACGTCCACCCGCACGACCGCGATGCGGTAGAACAGGTCCTCGCGGAAGCGGCCCTCCTGGACCATCTGCGCGAGGTCGCGATTGGTCGCGCAGACGAGCCGGAAGTCGACCGGAGTCTCACGCGTCGTGCCGACCGGGCGCACCTTGTGGTCCTGCAGGACGCGCAAGAGCTTCACCTGCATCTCGAGCGGCAGCTCGCCAATCTCGTCCAAGAACAACGTCCCGCCGTCGGCCGCTTCGAACAAACCCTGGCGCGCGTTCATCGCGCCGGTGAAGGCGCCCTTGGTGTGTCCGAAGAACTGCGACTCGAAGAGGTCCTTCGGGATAGCACCACAGTTCTCCGCGATGAAGCGCTTCTTGCTGCGCGGCGAGTTGAAGTGCAGCGCCCGCGCGAGCAGCTCCTTACCCACACCACTCTCGCCCAGGATCAACACCGGCAGCTCACGGTCGGTGACTTTGTCGAGTGTCTCGAGGATCTTACGCATCGCCGCGCTGCGATGCACGATGTGCTCGTAGTCGTAGCGCAACGACAACACCGACTGCGATTGCTCGAGCGCATCGCGCAGCGCCGTCACCTCGGCCTCGTGGTCTTCGAGGTGTCGCCTCAGCTCGGCATCCAAGCGCGCGACCTCCACCTCTGCGCGCTCGCGCCGTCGCCGCTCGAGGTCATGCCCGACCGCCAACGCGACCACGTCGAGCGTCGCCGTCATGCCCTTGGCGAGCAGCAGCTCGGGCTTTCCCTGTGCGCCCTCGAAGCCCGCGACCAGGGCCCCGACGGCATGACCAGCGACGGCCAGCGGCACCGCCACCGCCTGCGGTCGCCCATCGGCCCCGCGCGCGATGAACGGCTCCGACCCGCGCGCGATCCGCCGCGCGAGCTCGACGAAGCGCGCCCCGTCTTCTCCAGCGACGGCCGTAACGCCTTGGGCTGCCGCCGAAACCGCCGCATCGCCCTCGCTCGGAACGATCTCCACCCGGCTCGCCGCCAACGAAACCCGCAAGCGAGCCGCCCAACCCGCGACATCCCCGGCCATCCCGTCTTCAATCTGTAGCGGCCGAGCAAGCTCTGCCGACACGTCGGTCACCCCGACGCGCGCCGCAGCCGCCACACCCCGCTTCTCACTCGTCGTCGTGCCCGCGACTTCCATCGCGTCCGCCAACTCGAACGCCGTCACCAGACTCGGCTCGACCAATCGCGCCGCCTCGATCGCCAATCCCAATCCGACCCGCGCAGCCGGTGGAAAAGGTCCCGCCTCCATTCGTTCTTTGGCCCGCTCGAGGCCCGCCCGCGCCGCGCCCCAGCGGCCCGCGTGCGCATCGCCGAAGACACGCGCGAACAACAGCAAGAGCGCCAGGCCACCCCGCTCGTCACCCGCCCGAGCAAGCGCAGCGGCCACCCATGTTGGTGCCTCGCTGACCTCGCGTGTCGCGATCTGTAGCAGCACCCATGCCTCGGCCGCGACCGGCTCGAGCCGGGCCGTGATCGCCAACTCCAGCGCTTCCTTGGCGCGGTGCGCCGCCTCCGCCGTTGCACCCTTGGCCAGCGCCAGTCGCACCTGCACGAGGCGGCCATCGGCCAGCACCATGGCCGGCTTCCACGAGACGGCCGCAAACGTTGCGAGCGCTGTCTCTGCGGCCGCGACCTCGCCCGCATCCAATGCGAGCTGCGCCTTCGCGAGCGCGGCCGTCGCGCGCCCGACCTCGTCGCCGATCCGCTCTGACAGCTGCGCGGCTTCGTTCGCCGCCGTCGTCGCTTCGGCAGCACGACCGAGCTCACGCAACGCGAGCCCTCGATTGTGTCGCCCGATCCGCTCACCGCGCACATCGCCCGTGCGCGCCTTGGCATCCGCCGCGCGTGCCCATGCCTCCGCGGCCGCGTTCAAGTCGCCCCGATGAAATGCCAATATGCCTAGATTATTTGAGGTTCTTCCCAATGCATGCAGGTCTTCGTGTGCCTCCGCCAAGGTCGCCGCCGCGCTGAGATCGCGTTCGGCACTGGCCTTGTCGTCGGATTCCGAGAGCACCGTGCCGCGCACCAGCAACGCCTCGAAGCGCACTTTCCACGGCATTGAGCGCAAGTCGGGCTCGATCGACAGCACCGCCGTCGCCATCGTGACCGCCTCGGCCATCGCACCACGACGCTGAGCCGCCTGCGCGCGCAGCACCGTCGTCGCCAAAGCGAGCTCGTCCCTGCGCGCACCGTACGTGGCCTCGGCCGCCGCGATCGCGACCGCCAGTGCCGCCTCGCCGAGCGTGCCGCCACCCGCCGCCGCCAGGGCCTTCAGCGCCGCGCGTGCCTCGTCGAAGGCACGCTCCGGGTCCGCCCCAGCCACCATGAGTCGCGCGGTCTCGATGTGATCCTCGGCCGCGCGCGCCCACGCGAAACCCGCCTCAGCCAGCTGCGCCGCGCGTGAGAACGCTTCGATCGCGGTCGTGACGTCAGCGAGTTCGACCGCATGGCGAGCCATCGCGCGGTGCATCTCCTCGCTCGCTTCCGAGTTGTCGACCGCGGCCGCTATCACCGCGAGCCAGCGCCGCCGCTCAATCTCACTCGCCGATCCGATAGCGATGACACCGCCCAACGCCTGCATCACATCGGCCTGCAGCGCGGTCCGACCCGCCGCCGCACGCTGCGTGAGTGCTGCCGCCTGTAGCTCGATCAAGGCCCGTCGCGGATTGCCAACCCCTCCAATCTCTTCGAGCCGGCCTGCACCACCCAGGCCCCAGAGCTCGCGCGCGACCGCCTGCGCATTGCTCGACAGCGCCGCCCACTCGGCCTGCCAATGGCGTCCGCTCGCCTCCGAAGCGAGCACCTCGAGCCGCGTCAGTGAGCTCTCGACACCGCGCTCGAGCGCTGTCGTTCCCGCAACGACCACGAATCCCGGCAGCGTGCGCGCCTCGATGAGCCGCGCCAGCACGAACCTTCCCGCGGCTCCGAGCCCATCGGTATCGCTCACCAGCAGCACCGGCCGCGCATGCTCTGGGACCTCGCGCAGCGCGCCGATCACGCGATCGGTGAAGGCATCGAGCACCTCGCGTTGATCGTCGGCCAGCGTCCCGATCGGCAGTTCGATGTCACGCCCGAGCGCCGCCGCGACACGCGCAAACGGCCCGAGCCCCGATCCCTCCGGCAACACCCAGGCCGGCCGCCCCGCAAGCATCGAGCGCGCTGCCAGCGCTCCGAGAAAGCCCGCGCGATGGCGCGCCGCGATCTGGAGCCCGAGGTGGCCACGCTCCATGGTCTTCAGCGCCCGCTCGATGGCACCCGACCACGGCACCTCCGACTTCCCTGACGCGACGCTCGCCGCGACCACGCGCTCCGAGGTGGCGCCGATCAGCGCCAGCGCCTCTGCCACCGTCGCCCGCTCGCCCACGTGCTCCGCGGTCAGCGCGACGATCAAGCTCGCGATGCGCTTGGACCGTGGCGCAACGCGCTGCAGCGAACGCCCCAACGCGAACAGGTCCGAGCCGGCACTCGGTGCCCCGCCCGCCAACAGCTCGGGCGCGGCATAGGCGCGCGTCGCCCCGAACAGCGTCTCGCCCGAGCCCGCGAGTCCGAAGTCGATCAACACCGGCCCATTCCCACCGACCAGGATGTTCGCGGGCTTGACGTCCCCATGCACGAGCCCGTGCGCATGCAGCCAGCCAAGCGTCTCGAGCAGCTCGGCCGCCATCGCGACCAGCGCCTCCGCGCTGACACCACGCCCAGCCCACACATCGAGGCGCGGCCCACTCACGATGTCCGATGTGAGCCACGCCGCCGTCGCCCCCAGCCCGAAGTCGAGCACCCGCACGAGCCCCGCGTGGTCGAGGTTGGTGAGCAGCGCGAACTCTTCTCCGATGCGGGCCGCGTCGCGCTCGCCACCGATCGGTCGCCCCACCTTGAGCGCGACCTCACGCCCATGTAGTCGGTCGAACGCGCGATGGACTGTGCCCATCCCGCCGGAACCAAGGCGGCCACGCAGCTCGAAGCGAGGATCATCGAAGGTCGGAAGCAACACCAGCGGCCTGGCCGAGCGGCTGTAAGGTACGCTAGCATCAGCGTGCCCGGCTGTAATGGCGCTTAGCATGTGCGGCCTGTCGCTGTAAGGTCCGAAGACGCGAACCAACCGACTCGTTTCCAAAGTTGGTTCGAGGACTTGCCGGCCCTACGCGGGACCAGCGAGCGGCGCGGAGTCGCGCACACCTGCTGCAGACTTGGCATGCACTGTGCCAAGCTCTCCGAGTCGCTCGAGCATCCGCCCGGGCGCGCAAGCTCCGACTCCAAGCCGAGGCATCACGATGGTTGCACGCAGAGGGTTCTTGAAGTGGGTCGCCGCAATCCCCGCCAGCGCCCTCGTCGCGCGCACGCTCGTCGCCTGCGATGCCGCCGAAGGCACGCGCGGCGAGCACGATGCCGACACGACCGAGGCCGAGGTCAGCGACACTGCGGACACCTCATGGGCCGAGCTCGCGCCCGACACGATCGAGTCCGACACCACCGCATCCGACACGCAGGAGGACATCGTCCCGAGCGATGCCACCGACTCCGACAGCAGCGAACCCGCAGAAGTCAGCGCGCCCGACAGCGCCGACACCGCGCCCGACAGCGACACGACCCCGCGCACCTGCGCCCCGACCGCAGCCGACGCCCAGGGCCCGTATTACCTCGCCGGTGCGCCCACCATCGTCGACCTCGCGGGCACGACACCCGGCAAGGCAATCGCCATCTCGGGCTTCATCACCGACGTCGACTGCGCGCCGATCGCCAACGCCAAGCTCGAGGTCTGGCAGGCCGACGCGGACGGCGACTATCACGACGACCGCCTACGCGCGACGATCACCGCCAACGCCGCGGGCGCCTACGCCTTCACGTCAATCATGCCTGGCCGCTACCTCCAGGCGACCGGCCTGCGCCCGGCCCACCTCCACTTCAAGGTGTCAGCACCAGGCTTCCGCACGGTCGTCACCCAGATCTACTTCGCCGGCGACCCCTACCTGCAGCCCAACGACTCCTGCGCCACGTGCGCCTCCGACGACCCCGCCCGCATCCTCGACCTCACCTCGGTCGCCGGTCGCGATACTTCACGAATGGATGTCACTCTCCGGAGGTAATCGAACTCCAATTCGCGAAGCGAGGCGTGCGCGGCCCAGGAGCCCCGACGAGGCGAACCTCATAGGTTGCCGAGGAGGGAGCGACGCCGGCCGCACGTCTCGCGAGCGAATTCGCGAAG
>Ga0209181_10000557_pt1 | contig 68907 bp, 27 predicted proteins | sample MAT05_FD_187208 | JGI IMG/M metagenome (GOLD analysis project Ga0209181, IMG submission 187208) | Freshwater microbial communities from Lake Fryxell liftoff mats and glacier meltwater in Antarctica - MAT-05 (SPAdes) (version 2) | ecosystem: Environmental > Aquatic > Freshwater > Ice > Liftoff... | reverse complement strand
GGAAATGAGGGGAACCACGAAATAGGCGAACTAGACGAAAGGGGAGGGGGCGGAGAGTGGTCCACGCCGCGGTAGGGAAGCCGCGGTAGGGAAGCCGCGGTAGGGAAGCCGCGCCGCGGGTTCCCACCCGGTGCATCCGGCAGCGTGGGAACCCGCGGCGCGGCTTCCCTACCGCGAGCCTCTTGAAATGCCGCCACGCGCCCGGCCGCTCGTGGCTTGCGGAGCGTGCGGGGATTCCCCATTTTCCCGGTCCCCATGAAACGTTGCCTCGCCTTCCTCGCGCTCCCGCTGCTCCTCCTCGCTGCGTGTAAGAAATCGCCCGACCCCGCGGGCACCGACGGCGCGGGCCGGAAGCTGACCATCGCGCTGCTGCCGAAATCCAAGGGCAACCAATACTTCGTCAACGTGGAGAAAGGCGCGCGCCTCGCGGCCGGGGAACTCGGCGTGGAGCTGCTCTTCGATGGCCCCACGAATACCGATCCAGCCAAACAAAACGAGATCGTGGAGAACTGGATCACGCTCGGCGTCGATGCGATTGCCGCCGCTTGCGAAAACAAGGAAGGCATCTCCACGGCGCTGAAAAAGGCCCAGGCCGCGGGGATCAAGGTCGTGACCTACGACTCCGACGCCACCCCCGACGCCCGCAGTTTTTTTGTCAATCAGGCCACCGCGCAGGGCATCGGCTTCACCCTCATGGATGAAGCCGCGCGGCTGACCGGCGGGGAGGGGGAATTTGCCATCATCACCGCCACCCTCACCGCGGCGAACATGAACGAATGGCGCAAACACATCGAAGCCCGCCTCGCGGAGAAATACCCGAAGCTCAAGCTCGTGGCGACGAAGCCCTGTGACGACCAAAAGGACAAGGCGCAGCAGGAAGCCATGAATCTCTTGAGCGCCTACCCCAATCTAAAGTGCCTCATGGCCATCTGTTCCCCCGCCGTCCCCGGCGCAGCGGAAGCCGTGAAGCAGGCGGGCAAGGCCGGGGCGGTGAAAGTGCTCGGCCTCGGCTTGCCGAGCGAAAACCGCGCGTACGTCCACGAAGGCGTCACGCAATCCGTGATTCTTTGGAAGGTGCAGGATCTCGGTTACCTCACCATCCGCGCCGCCGCCGACGTGGTGAAGGGCCGGCTCAACCCCGGCGCGACGCAATACGACGGCGGAAAACTCGGCGCGATCCAAGTGGAAGGTAGCGACCTCGTCCTCGGCCAGCCTTTCATCTTTACCAAGGAAAACATCGACCAGTTCGAGTTTTAGACCGTCTGGCTAAACAGCTTCCGGCTCGTGATGTTGGTGGGCGATGGTAGGGAAGCCGCGCCGCGGGTTCCACGGCGTTAGAGTTACTTGCCCTGCTCCCGCAGCGGTGGCCGCCGCTGGCGGATCTCGCGGCGGCTTCGACTACCCGGTCTGGAACCCGCGGCGCGGCTTCCCTACCGGTCTTGGAACCCGCGGCGCGGCTTCCCTACCGGTCTTGGAACCCGCGGCGCGGCTTCCCTACCGGTCTGGAACCCGCGGCGCGGCTTCCCTACCGACTCGGAACCCGCGGCGCGGCTTCGCTACCGGGCTCTTGGATCGCGAAGCGGGAACTACTTTCGGTAGTCACTTGGGACCCGATTCCGCCGCGAACTAATCCGCCAGGATTGCGCCCTGGGCCACCCAGCGGCCGAGGATGTCGCGTTCGCTGTCGGCCATTCCGGTCTTGTTCAGGAAGGGCATCGTCTTTTGCGCCACGGCGCGTTCGTAGATGCGCGGGGCGAGCAACTTGGCCCGTTCAGGCGTGTCCATCATCACGCCATTGGGCGCCACTTTGAAGAGGTCGTCCGTGGGGTGTTCGGCGTGGCACGAGATGCAGCGGGTCTGGAGCACGGCGAAAGCTTCGGAAAATTTCACCTTCTCCCCGCCGCCGGCCGGGATGGCGGTGCTCCGCGGCGCGGTCATGAACATGAGCACCACGATCCCCGCGACCGCAGGGATGAGCGGCCATTTCTTCGCCGTGATCATGGTATGCCGCACGAAGGCGCCGACGATGATGACGAGGATGAGGGTGAGCCAGTTCGCCGCGTGATTGGTCAGCGCGGCAAAGTGATTCGAGATCATGGTGAAGAGCACCGGGATCGTGACGTAGCTATTGTGCATCGAGCGGCGCTTGGCCTTGCGGCTGAGCTCGTAGTCGGGCTCTTTTCCGGCGGCGGCGGCGGCGATGATCGCGCGCTGATTGGGGAGAATGTGGACCCACACGTTCGTAACCATGATGGTGCCAAACATCGCGCCGAGGTGGATGAACGCCCCGCGTCCGCTGAAAGTGTGCGTGAGGAAGTAAACGGCGCCGGCTGCCAGGGCGAGCCCGGCCGCGGTGCCCCAGCGGGTATTGCCGATGGGGGAACGAAAAAGCCCGTCGTAAACGAACCAGCTCCCGACCAGGAATCCAATCGCGAGCGTCACGGCTTGAGCCTGGGTGAGCACGCGCACGCTGGGGTCGATGAGATACGCGCCATTGCTCGCGTAGTAGACGATCCAGAGCATGAGAAAGCCGGTGATCCAGGTGAACGTCGCCTCCCACTTGAACCAATGCAGGAGCCGCGGCATCTCGCTCGCGCCGAACTGCCGCTTTTCCACCCGGTAGAAGAAACCGCCGTGAACCATGTAAAGCTCGCCCTCGACACCCTTGGTCTTCTCCGCGAGGGGCGTGAACGCCGAATCGAGCCAGACGAAATAGAACGAGGTGCCGATCCACATGATGCCCGAGATGAGGTGGGCCATGCGGACGAGAAGGTTCAGCCACTCATGAATGTCAGGCATGAAGCATCTGCATAACGTCCCTCGCGGCGGAACGGAAGCAGGAGACCGCTAAAAAGCGCGAATCAAGGCGAGGAACTCGCGCAGCTTCGCGGCGGGTTCGCGCGCGGTGAGGCGGGGAAAGCGGCCCTCGATCTGGATGAGTTGGTCGTTGCGGGTGAGCATCGCCTTGTCCTCGCGCACCTCGACGATGGTCATCTTCCGCGCTGCCGCGGCGAGTTTGATCTCGGTCATGACGAGCAGATTTTCCACCGCCTCGGGCAGCACGCCGAAGCGGTCGCGCCAGGTCTTGCGCAGCGCGTCGAGCGCCTCCTGCGCAGTGACCTCGGCCAGCCGCCGGTAGGCCTGAATGCGCGGCTGCGATTCGGCGATGTAGGCGCTGGGGAGAAAGGCGGGCGCGCAGGTGTCGGGATTTTTGAGATACTCCGCTTCGCGGGTCGCGACGAAGTCGGTCCGTACGATCACTTCGAGCCGGGGCCGCACCTTCTCGCCCTTGAGCTTGCTGATCGCCTGCTTGAGCAGCGCGCAGTAGAGGTCGAAGCCAATGTTGACGATGTGGCCGCTTTGCTGCGTGCCGAGGATGTTGCCCGCGCCGCGGATTTCCAGATCGCGCATGGCGATTTTGAAGCCGGCACCGAGCGAGCTGTATTGTTTGATCGCGTTGATCCGCCGCCGCGCTTCCCCGCCGCTCATCATGTCGCGCGGGAGCAAGAGATACGCGTAGGCCTTGTGCTGCGCTCGGCCCACGCGCCCGCGGAGCTGGTAGAGATCGGCGAGTCCGAAGCGGTCGGCGCGGTCGATGATGATCGTGTTCGCATTCGGAATATCGAGGCCGCTCTCGATGATCGTCGTCGAAATCAGCACGTCCGCCGCTCCGCTCACAAACTGGTGCATCACGTCCTCCAACTCGTGTTCGTCCATTTGCCCGTGGCCGATCAGGCAACGCGCCTTGGGGCAGAGCTTCTTGATTTTGTCGCGCATGCCTTCGATCGAGCCGACGCGATTGTGGAGAAAGTAGACCTGGCCCTGGCGCGACATCTCGCGGTTGATCGCATCGCGGATGATCCGCTCGTCATACGGGCAGATGAGCGTCTCGGTGGGAATGCGATTGAGCGGCGGCGTCTCGATCGTGCTCATGTCCTTGGCGCCCATCAGCGAGAGGTAGAGCGTGCGCGGGATCGGCGTGGCGCTGAGCGTGAGCATGTCCACGAGCTGGAACATCTCCTTGAACTTCTCCTTGTGCAGCACACCGAAACGCTGCTCCTCGTCGATCACCACCAGCCCGAGATTTTTGAATGCGATGTCTTTCGAGATCAGCCGGTGCGTGCCGACGACGATGTCCACCCGGCCGTCTTTGAGTCCCTCGACGGTCTTGCGCTGTTCCGCCGGCGAGCGGAAGCGGCTGAGCAGTTCGACCGTCACCGGGTAGTCGCTCATCCGCTCGCGGAAGTTGCGGTAATGTTGCTCCGCCAGCACGGTCGTGGGCACGAGGATGGCGACTTGTTTCCCGCCCATCACGGCCTTGAACGCGGTGCGAATGGCGACCTCCGTTTTCCCAAAACCCACGTCGCCGCAGATCAGCCGATCCATCGGCCGCTCGGATTCCATGTCCGTCTTGCTCGCGACGATCGCGCTCATTTGATCCGGAGTTTCCTTGTAGAGAAACGACGCCTCGAACTCGTGCTGCCACTTGTTGTCCGGCGGGAAGGCGTGACCCACCGCGGTCTCGCGCTCGGCATGCACCGCGAGCAACTTGGAGGCGTAGTCGAAGACGGCTTTCTCCGCGTTCTTCTTGGCCTTCGCCCACTTGCCGTCGCCGAGGGTGGAGAGCGGCGGATTCCTTTTCCCCACGCCGACATAACGCGAGATCAGGAAGCTCTGCTCCAGCGGCACGTACATCCGCGCGTCGTCCGCAAAGGCGACCACCAGCACCTCCTCGTTTTTGCCATCGGCGCGCGGGATGGACTTCGTTCCCTCGTAGCGGCCGATGCCGTGTTCGAGATGCACGACATGGTCGTCTTCGTTCAGCTCGCTGAAGTCGATCTGCGCCCGGCTCGCCTGATCGCGCGCCCGGCGCAGCGCGATGCGGCGGGCTCGCGTGTTGCGGTAGCGGCCGAAAAGTTCCGCGTCGCTCAGCACCGCGAGCCGGGCCGCGGGGAAAGTGAAGCCGCCCGCGAGCGTGCCGATGGTGAAGGTGATCGGGTCCGCCTCGACCGGCGGGATCAGGTCGTTGAGTCGCTCGATTTCGCCCTCGTTGTTGCAGACGACATGGACGCGCCAGCCGCCCTCGCGCCACTCGCGGAGCTGGGCGAAGAAGCGCTCGCGCTTCACCGCATCGACCACGAAATCCCCCGCCTCGAACTCGCCCAGACCGTGATCGAAAAACGCCGTGGCGAAGTCTTCGACCGCGGATTCCACCGAGCCGGGGACTGGGGATGACGCGGATTTTGAAACCACAGATAACACGGATGGCACGGATGAAGAGTCGGGGTCCGGGCGCTTCTGCCGATCCGTGTGATCTGGGTGATCTGTAGTCAGTTCGCGCGTGGGCTTGGTCTGGATCGGCGGCGGACTCTTCTCCCCATCCGTGTCATCTGTGTCATCTGTGGTCAGTTCGCGCGTGGGCTTGGTCTGGATCGGCGGCGGGCTCTTCTCCCCATCCGTGTCATCTGTGTCATCTGTGGTCAGTTCGCGCGTGGGCTTGGTCTGGATCGGCGGCGGACTCTTCTCCCCATCCGTGTCATCTGTGTCATCTGTGGTCAGATCATCCACCGTCCCATCCCCGTCCGCGACGCCCTCCGAGTGCTCGACGATGCGGACCCGCGCGGCGAACCACGAGGCATCGGCGTCGATCGTGAGATCCCGGTCGGCGATGAGTTCGCGCAGCCGGCAGTTGGTCTTTTCCGCCGCGGCTTCACCGAGCAGCAGCGTGCAGGCGTCGAGGTGGCTGACGCTGATCTGCGAGTCGAGATCGAACTCGCGAATCGATTCGATTTCGTCGTCGAACAACTCGACGCGCACGGGGAGCGAATGGTGGAAGGAGAAGATGTCGAGGATGCCACCGCGCACCGCATACTGACCGCGCGCCGAGACCTGCGGCATGTGCTCGTAACCCGCGTCGGCGAGTTCTTTGAGCAAGGCTTCGCGGTCGAGCCGTTTGGTGCGCTTCAGCGTGATCTCGAGCTGCTTGAGCGTCGCCGCCGTCGGCACCTCGCTCTCCAGGCTCGCGCGGGTGAGCACCACGATCTGCCGGCCTTTGCCGCTGGTCAGCTTCTGCACGATCCCCAGCCGCTCCGCCGCCGTCTCCGGATCGGGCAGCGCGCCTTCCACGGGAGCGCGTTCCACTTCCGGAAAAAAGAGCGCCTCGGGAAACCACTGGAGCAGCTCGTTGTGAAACGTCTCCTGCGTCCGCACGTCCGCGCACACCAGCCAGACGCGATGCTTGGCCCCTCGCGCGAGCACCGCCGCGAGACTCGGCTGGGCTGCGCCGAAGACGTGCTCGAAGGAGACGGCTTCCCCGTCGCGAACCTGCGCGAGTTTGCCTGCCAAAGGCGCCGCGGCGGCGATTTGGTCGAGCAGATCGGGAGGGGTCTTCACTTGGCGGGGCGCTCCTTTCGCGCAGACGAACGGCGGTTGCAAGCAGCGGGTTCCGGGGAGCGCACGCGTCCCGCGTGCTAGTTTCGGCGTCCCGCCGAAACGAACTTTGAGGGGGGGGCGTCGACCACCGGAGCGGAGTTCTTGTCCGGATGATGGTTCGCGCCGGGCAAGAGCTCCGCGCGGGCAGAACACGCCCCGGCGAAAGTTCGCGAAGGCGGGGACGCCTTCGCCAACACCGAGACGCGTGTGCTCCCCGGAGTCAGCCGCGCCGCGCCGCCAGCTCGGCGGCCAGCCGCGGTGCGATGAAACGATGGCTGAGCGCGCGGCCTTCGAGCGTGGCCACGGGGCGGACGCCGATCCAACTATTGGTCAGGAAAATTTCGTCCGCCTGAAGCACATCTTCACGCCGCAAGCGCCGCTCCTCCACTTGGCGCCGACCGATGACCCACTCGCGGATCACCCCGGCCCGCGCGCCGCTGGAGCGCGGCGGCGTGAGGATGCGGTCGTCGCGGACGAGGAAGACATTCGCCATGCAGGCGGAAACGAGTTCCGCCCGGTCATTGAAGAGCAGCGCCTCGTCGAAGCCCTGGCGGTGGGCGCGGGCGAAGGCGTCGCAGTTGAACCAGTAGTTCGCCGTCTTCAAGCCCCCGAAAGGCGCGTGATAACTCTCGTCGTGCAGGCCGATTTCCCAGACGTCGTCCTCACCGGGCGGGAGGCGATCTTCGATGAAAACATAAAGTCGCGAAACCGCGGCGGCAGCGGGCGCACCGTCACCCGCCGTGAGGTAGATGCGGGCAAAGCCGCTGCGCGCACCGAAAAGTTCCGCGATCTTCGGCAGCGCGGCTTCTTCCAAGGCGAGTTCCCGTTCGGCGGCAGCCTGGACCAACCGCGCGGCGTGCTGGTCAAAAAATTCCACCTCGCCCCGATCGACGCGGAGGCTTTCAAAAACCGACATCCCGTAACGAAAGCCGCGATCGGTCAGCGGCACGCTGACGGCGGAAACAAAGCGATCGTCTTGCCAAATCCAGGAAGCAAACAGCGATGGGGAACTCATGCGATGGGCCATGGAGGTTGTCACTCCGGCCCGGGCTTCCCAAGTGCGAAAGCGATGCGCCTTGCAGGCGCAAAATCATCCTCATCCTCATCCTCTTAATCCTCATCTCCGCGAGGGGGATTGAGGAAGATTAAGAGGATGAGGATGAGGATGAGGATGATTTTTTAGACGCTCTCTTTGACCCGGATGATAGTAAAAATCCGCGGTTGGAAGTTTCCCCATTGACCACCATCGCGGGAAGTTTTCTGCTCATCGGGTGCTGCCGACGTGCTGTCGGCCGCCACTCCCCCCACTTGGTTCCTCCGACCAGACATTTTGCCCTGCCCAGAACGTCGCGCTTTCCGCGCCTCGGCGCCCCCGCGGCTGGGAGTGATGCCATCAAAATAATGGCGTCCGATTCCGGCCGAGCGGGGTTTTCTTACGGTGATCAGGATTCCCCCATTTCCCTGAACACTCCCCCCACCGCCGAGTCGTGCAGTTCCCCTGTGCCTTCACGCGGCCCTCGCAAACTCATCCACCCCAGCCATTCCTTCTTATGAAACGCGTCACCCGCAAATCCCGCGCCCGAGCAAAACTCGCCGCCTTCCGCAGTTGCCGCCGCCGTTTCCAGCCGCTGGCGATTTCGCTGGCGCGCTTTTCTTCCATCGTTTCGATCGCCGGTGCATTGTGCGCGGGTGTGGCGGTGAGCCGGGCGGCAGCGCTGGTCTGGGACGGTGACAACAATGCGGTGAATGCCGCGACGGATGTGGACGGCATCTTCGTCTGGGACGGAGCGAGCACGAATTTTTATGACGCGCTGACGCTCGCGAATGGGGCGGCGACGAATGCGGATACGGTGAAGTTCGGCATCGGCGGGACGCTCGGCGCGGCGGTGACGGTGAATGTGGTGGATCGCGCGGTGCTCGGCTTGAGCTTCGGTGCGACGACGGGCGCGGGCTACACGCTCACGGCGGCCGATGCGCGGACGCTGACCATCGGCGGCAGCGGCGTGACGGTGGATAGTGGGGCGCTGACGCCCGTTCTCGGCAGCGCGAATCTCTCGCTGGTGCTTTCCGGTTCGCAGACGTGGACGAACAACTCGGCGAGCACTTTCACGATCGCGGGCGCGGTGAATACGGCGGCAGCGCCGTTGTTCACGGTGGTGGCGGGCGATGCGGCGGGGACGACGCGGATCACCGGGAGCATCGGCGGACCGGGGGCGCTGCGCGTGCAGGGTCCGGGTCGGGTGGTGCTGGCGGCGGCGAATACGCAGAGTGCGACGACGCTCGAGAGCGGGACGCTCCGGGCGGAGGGCAATGCGGGGGCGCTGGGTGCGGGTGCGCTAACGGTGAACGGCGGTTCGCTGGAACTGGCGGGCGACACGGGGTTGAATTTTGGCAACGCGATGGCGATCCCTGCAGTGACGAGCGCGCAGATTGTGGCGGACCGCGTGACCGCGGGCGTGGGGGTGACGCACTCGCTGGGCGCGGTGAATCTCGGGACGCCGAGCCTGACGATCGCGGGCGGCGCGAATGTGACCTCGGGCACGGCGGGTGTGACCTTCGCCTCGGCAACGCTGAGCGGCGCGCAGAATCTCACGATCACGAATCCGGCCGGCGGCACGACGCTGCTCACCATTGCCGGCGCGTATGCGACGAATGGCTTCGGCACGACGATCGGCGGCAATGGCAACGCGACCTTCGGCGGCGCGCTGAGCGGCGCCGGGGCGCTGACGATGAGCGGAACGGGACGCGTGACCCTGGGCGCGGCGAACACTTTCACCGGCGGGACGACGATCACCGCCGGAACGGTGGCGCTGGGTAATGCCGCGGGACTCGGGCCGGCGACGACGGCGACCGTGGCGGTGGATGGCGGCACGCTCGCGCTAAATGGGAACAGTGTGACGGTGAGCGGCTTCTCCGGGAGCGGCGGCGCGGTGCAAAATGCGAACGCGACGGCGGCGACGCTCACGGTGAATCTCGCGGCGGACAGCGCGTTCGGCGGCGCTTTTCAGGATGGCACGGGCGGCGGTGCGCTCGGTCTGGTGAAAAATGGCGCGGGGGTGCTGACGCTCTCGGGCACGAGCACGAATACGGGGGCGACGACCGTAAACACTGGCGGCTTGCTGGTGACGAACACGGGCGCACTTTCCTCAGCCTCCGCGATCACGCTCACCGCGGGGACGATCACGTTGCAAAATGCGGCGCAGGCGACCGCGGCCGGGGCGGTGTTGAATCTGGGTGGCGGGGCGTTTGGCACGACGGCGACGGTCGCGCTCAGCGCCGGGACGACCTTGACGCTCGGGAATGGAATCACCTACTCGGCGACCAATCATCCGAACGGCGCGTCGATCACGGGCGGCACGGCGCTGGCGCTCGGTGCGGCGCGGACGATCACCGTCGGCGACAGCGTGCCGGCGTTTGCGGATCTCACGATTTCCAGTCCGATCACGGGGACGAATTTCGGGATTACGAAAGCCGGCGCGGGGACGCTCGTGCTGAGCGGGGTGAATTCGCAGACCGGCGCGACGGTGCTGAGCGCGGGTATTTTGCGGGCGGCGGGGAACGTGACCGCGCTCGGCGGCGGCGCGCTCACACTGAATGCGGCGGGCACGGAACTGCAACTCGCCAACGACGCCGTCGGGCTGAATTTCGGCAACGCGGCGAATGTTTCCGCGAATGTCCAGATTACCTCCGATACGCTCACGCCTGGCGTGGGTGTCACGCACACGCTCGGCGCGCTCGCGCTCGGGGCGCAGACGCTGACGATCGCGCCCGGAGCGCGGGTGACGAGCGGCACGGCAGGGGTGACTTTCGGCACGCTGACGCTGAGCGCGGCGGGGGTGGTGAATTCCAACTCCAGCCTGTTCACGCCCGGGGTCGTCGGATCGTCCACGCTGGGCGGCGTGACGGGCGCGTTCGGCCTGACGGTGGGCGGAACGGGCAACACGGCCGTGACGGGTGCGGTCACGACGGGCGTCGGCACGTTGGCCAAAAACGGCCCCGGCACGCTGACGCTGAATGGCGCGGGGAATAACAACACGGGTGCGATCACGATCGCGAACGGTGCGCTCGTCGTCGGCGCGGGTGGATCGTGGACTTCGACCCCGGCGCTGACTTTCGGCGGCGGTGGGTCGTTCACTTTCAACGCCGCGGCGGCGGGCGTGAACCAAAACCTGGGCGCGCTCACTTTCACGGCAGGCAATGGCACGGTGCAATCGACCTACGGCACCAGCGGCACGGCGGGCGTGACTTTCAGCTCGTTTGCGCGGACGGCGGGGGGAACGGCAAATTTCGTGACCAGCGGCGGGACGGCCTCGACGAACCGGATCGTGCTCACGGGCGCGGCGCCGGGCTTCGTGAATGCGGGCGCGTTTTTCGGCGGAGCGGACTACGCGTTCAACGACACGGTTTCGGTCGGAGCGCCCTTCATCCGCGCGCTGAGTTACGCGGATGCCGGCGCGAATACGGTGGCGGCGGCCGCGACGTTGACCGCGACGAGTCACAATCTGATCAACGCGACGAGCGGCACCACGGGCACGGTGACGCAGGCTACGGCGCTGACGGTGAGATCGCTGAAATTGACCGGCACGACGACGCTCACGGCGACGGGGATCGTGACCACTCCGGCGGTGCTGGTGAGTGGTGGCGCGGCGACGATCGGCGGTGCGGGTGGCATCACCACGGGCGGGGCGGGCGATCTCGTCGTCCGCGTGGATGGCGGCGGCGATGCGCTCACGATCAACGCGCCCATTCCCGCTACGACGACGGGCGGCCTGACAAAAACCGGCGCGGGCACGCTGACGCTGACGAGCACGGCGAACGCGTTCACCGGCGCGGTGAACATCAACGGCGGCGTTTACGCCTTCACGGGGCAGGGCGCGGTCGATCCGGTCATAGGCTTCGGCGGTGGGGCGAAGAATGTGACGTTGAACGGTGGAACGCTTTCGCCGACCACCAGCGCCGATCCGTCGGCGACGACGAAGAGTTTCATCATCGGTCCCGCGGGCGGCGCGTTCAACGTCTCGAACGGCGTCACTTTCACCCTCAACGATGCGAGCCAGTTTGCGGGCAGCGGCGATCTCACGATCACGGGCGCGGGCACCGGGACGGTCGTGCTCGGATCGGCCACGGTGGGCTTCGGCACGGCGTTCACCGGCGGGGTGAATGTGAACGGCGGCACGTTGCAGGTGCTGAACGTGGCGAGTCTCGGCGGTACTGCGCGGCCGGTCACGGTGGCGAGCGGCGCGGTGTTCGATGTGCAGGTCGCGGCGCTGCCGCAGGCGCTGATTCTCAATGGCAGCGGCATTAGCGGCGGCGGTGCGCTGATCAATAGCTCGGGCACGGCGGCGAGCCTTACGGGTGCGATCACGCTGGCGAGCAGTACGACCGTCGGCACGGGTGGCGCGGGCGGCCTGACGTTGAGCGGCGTGATCGGGGACAATGCGCTCGGCTTTGGCCTGACGAAAGTGGGTGCGAATGCGCTCATCCTCAGCGGGGCGAATACCTTCGCGGGCGGCACGGCGCTGACCGCGGGCACGCTGCGGGTGGGGAATGATTTTGCGTTCGGCACGGGCATGCTCACCGCGAGCGCCGGCACCAGTCTGACTGCCGACAGCGCGACCGCGCGCACGCTCGCGAACCCGGTAACGATCAGCGGTGACGTGACGCTCGGTGCGGTGCCGAGTACCACGACGACGGGCAATTTGAATTTCACCGGCGCGGTCAATCTCGGCGGCGGGACGCGCACTTTGACGGTGCTGAATCCGGCGGCGAATCCGGTCACTTTTAGCGGGGCGATCAGCAACGGTTCGCTGACCGCGGGCGGCGCGGGAACCCTGATTCTTTCGGGCACGAACACGCTGACCGGCGCGACGACGGTGAACTCCGGCGGCACGCTCAGCGTCGGCGCGAATGCGCTCGGTGGCAGTAACTCGCTCGCGGTGGGCACTACGGTTTCTTCGTCGTTCGAGACGCTGGCGGACAATGCCGGTGCGCCGCTAAATTTTCCTGCGGCCTCGACGGGCACATTTGGCGGAGCGACGAGCACCGCGCGGATCGGCTTGCAGCTCGGTTCGCTGGCGGCGGCGGATCAGTTGAACTTCGGCGCGGGCGGCACGGTGACTGCCGGAGCGGGCGGTGCGGTGATCGCGGTGACGCCGCTCGCCGGTTTCGGTACGGGCACTTACACGCTGATCAATGCGCCCGGTGGAATCACCGGCGGCGCGAATTTTTTCTTGGCGAACTCCGTGGGTCTGCTGCCGGGCTTTGGCTACACGCTGGGCACGACGCCGACCACCGTGACGCTGGCGGCGGCGCCGACCGCTGCGGGGACGCTCTACTGGACGGGCGACATCGCGAACAAGAGCTGGAATGCGGTGGCCAACAGCGGCGCGAACACGAACTGGGCGACGGACACGGCTGGCGCCAGCGATGCGCTCGGCACGCCGGGCGCGGCGAATGCGGTGATCTTCAGCGCGACGAACGCGGGCGCGGCGCCGACGCCAACGACCCTGGATGGAAACTTCACGATTCAGTCGCTGACCTTCGCGAGTTCCGCCACCGGCGCGATCACGGTGAACGCCGGAACCGGCGGCACGCTGACGCTCACGGCCGGCGGCACGGCGATCAATGTGCAGGCGGGCGCGGCTTCGCCAAACAACCTGAACGTCCCCGTCGCGATGGGCGCGGCGCAGAGCTGGAACGTGGCGGATGCGAATCAATTGCTCACAGTCACCGGCGTCGTGTCGGGAACGAACACGCCGCTGACGAAAACCGGCGCGGGGGCGCTGACGCTGACCGGCGCGAACACCTACACCGGCGGCACGACGCTGAACGCGGGACGGCTGAACATCAACGCCACGGGCGCGCTCGCGTCGGGGGTGAACCTGCTCACGATCAATGGCGGCACGATCGACAACACGAGTTCCGCGCCGGTCACGACGAACAACTATCCGCAGGCGTGGAACGGAGACTTTGCGTTCGGCGGCACGGCGAATCTCAATCTCGGCACCGGCGCGGTGACCCTGAACGCGGATCGCGTGCTGACGGTGAACGCCAACACGCTGACGATCGGCGGCGCGGTGGGTGGTTTGTTCAGCCTGACGAAAAACGGACCCGGCACGCTGACGCTGTCGGTGGGGAATACCTTCGGCGGCGCGGGCAAAGCGACGACGCTGAACGGCGGCACGCTGATTCTCGGCAACATCGCGTCGCTCGGCGCGACCGATACGGCGGTGGCGATCAATGGCGGGGCGCTCGATGTCACGGGGGCGCTCACCATTGCGAACAACTATCCGCAGACCTGGGGCGGCGATTTTTCCTATCTCGGCACGAACACGCTGAACCTCGGTCCCGGCGCGGTGACGCTGGGCGGCACGCGCCAGGTGGCGGTGAATGCGAACACGCTCACGGTGCCCGGCGCGATCGGCGATGGTGGCTCGGCGTTTGGCCTGACGAAGAGCGGCGCGGGCACGCTGGTAATCAGCGGCGTCAATACCTACACCGGCGCGACGACGGTGAATGGTGGCATCTTGCAAACCACGGCGGGCGGGCTGCCGGCGGGCAATGCGGTGGCGTTCAGCGGCACGGGCACCTTCAATGTGCAGGCGGCCGCGGTTGGGACGGTGGCGACGCTCGGCCCGCTGAATTTCGCGGCGGGCGCGGGCACGGTGCAATCCATCTACGGCACGAGCGGCAATGCGGAGCTGAACTTCGGGAGCGTCACGCTGCCGGCGGCGGGAGCGACGGGAAATTTCATCGTGGCCGCTGGGACGAACGGGACGACGAACAAGATCACGAGCAGCGCGTTTGCGGCGGGGAGCGTCATCGCGCCGTCGGTATTTTTTAATGGGGCCGACTTTGCGTTCTACGACGCGACGAGTTTCGTGCGTGGGTTGAGTTACACGACCGACACGGCCGTGGCGACGACCGTGGCGGCGGCGGCCACGCTGACGCCGAGCATTCACAATCTGATCAATGCAACCAGCGGCACGACCGGGGCGGTGACGGTGACCACGGGCGCACCGGTGGCGGTGAGTTCGCTGAAGTTCACCGGCACGACTTCGCTCGTGGCGAATGATGCGGTGACGACTCCCGCAGTGCTCGTGGCGACGGGCGCGACGACGATCAACGGCACGGCGGGTCTGACCAGCGGCGGCGCGGCGAATCTCGTGCTGCGCACCGATGCGGGAGGCGACACGCTGACGATCAATGCGCCGCTGACCGCGGCGACGACCGGCGGCCTGACCAAAGCGGGCGCGGGCACGGTGACGCTGACCAACGCGGCGAACGCGTTCACCGGTGGGGTGTTTGTGAACGCGGGTACGCTGGTGGCGAACGGGCCGCTCACGCTGAATGGGCAGGCGGCTGTGTTGACCGGCGGGACGCTGGCGCTGGCCTCGGATGGCAACGGCTCGGGCGCGCCGGAGAGCGTGGACTTCGCGAGCAACGTTTCGGTCGCAGCGAACGCGACAATTACCGCGAACCGGATCGGGACGACTTTCGCGCCGCTCTTCACCACGCCGGCCAACAAGCTGCTGCGCGTGGGCGATCTGAGCTTCACGACGCCCGGCGCGGCGCTGACCGTGACGCCGTCGAATGGCTACGGCGTGGAAGTGGGCGGCGCGGTGACGCTCGGCACCAACACGACGCTGGTGGTGAATACGAACGGCGCGACGACCTCGAACGTGCAGCCGAGCTTGCGGCTCACCGGCGTGGTGGGTGGGGCGCAGCCGTGGACGAAAACCGGAACGGGTGCGCTACTGCTCGCGAACGCGGGCAACACGTTCACCGGCAACGTGACGGTGGGCACGGGCGTGGGGACGACGAGCTTCGGGGTGCTGGCTTTTGCGAGCGATGGCGCGCTGGGCGCAGCGGCGAATCAGATCACGCTGAACGGCGGGGCCGGTGCGGGGGCTACGGCGACACTGCGCGCGGTCGGCGGCACTGAGGGCACGCCGCTCGTCCTGAATCGCACGATCAATTTGCTCGGTACCCCGGCGAACAACCTTCTCGAAGTCGCGGGTGGAAATGCGCTGCGGCTCGACGCGCCGTTTGGCATCGCGAGCGGCTTCGCGAAAGGCGAGAACGGCACGCTGATCCTCAATGTGGACAACGCGGGATGGGCGGGTGTCGCGACGGTCAGCGCGGGGGCGCTGCGGATTGCGAATGGCGGCGCGCTGGGTTCGAGCGCGCCGGCTTCCAACACGGTGGTCTCGGCCGCGGGTGCGGCGGTGCAACTGGCGGGGGTTACCACGGCGGAAGCTTTCACACTCAATGCGACCGGCATCAGCACGGGCGGTGCGTTGCAGGCGATCTCGGGCACGAATACCGTCACCGGGCTGATCACGCTAGGCAGTGCGGCGACGATCGGCGTGGATGCCGGGGCTTCAGTGGTGCTGGCGAATCCGGGAACGCTGACCGGAGCAACTTTCGGCCTGACGCTGGCGGGCGCGGGCAGCGGCACGATTCAGAGCATCATCGGCACGACGACCGGCGGTCTGACCAAGATCGGCGCGGGGTCTTGGACGCTCACGGGCGCGAACACTTTCACCGGCGCGGTGGCGGTGAATGCGGGCAGCCTCACGCTCCAGGGCAACGGGGCATTTGGCGTGGGCGCCAATGCGGTGACAGTGAACCCCGGCGGCACGCTGACGCTCGACAATAGCGCGACCAATCTCAGTCGTCTCGCCGGGCGTTCGGTAACGATCTCTGGCGGCACGTTGAATCTGGCGAGCACAAGCAATGCGACCACGCTGGAGTCGATCGGCGCGCTGACGTTCAATGCCGGCCAAAGCACGGTGACGCTCACGGCGAACGGGACCGGGCAGGCGAACGTGCTCGCGACGAACTTCGGGACGGTGGGCGCCGGGGCGACCGCGCTGATTCGCGGAACGAGCCTCGGAACCGCGGCGGGCAGCGGCGTGGCGACGCTCGCCGGAACCGTCGGGCCGACGTTTGTCGGCCAGATCGGTGCGACGGGCACGCTGGCCAAAGGCGTGCTGCCGTGGGCAATCATCGACTCGTCGGCGAGCGGGCTCGGCACGTCGTTTGGGACAACGGATAGCACGGGCGTGGCGACCGGCACGGCGGGGGCGATCCTGCGGCCGCTGGCGCTGGGGGAATTCACCACTGCTCTGGCCTACACGCAGGCGGCCTCGAACTCGGTGCTGAACAGCGTGGATACGCTGCAAGGTTCCGCCTCGGTGAACTCGCTCAATCTCGCGAACGGCGGCGGCGTGACGTTGCAGCCGATGCAGACGCTGACGCTCGGCACGGTCAACGTGGCGAGCGGCGGCTTGCTCGCGCAGGATGGCAATGCGGGGCTCACCGGCGGCTTCGTCAGCGGGGGCGGCCTTGCGCTTTACATCCACACGCCGACGGCGACCCCGGCGAATACGACGACCATCGGCAGTACGCTGATCGGCACGGCAGGCCTGAACAAAGCGGGCGCGGGCACGCTGCTCCTCGGGCAGCGCGCATTTTACACCGGGACGACGACGATCAACCAGGGCACCCTGCGACTCGGCGGTGGGGTGAATCCGCTCGCGGTGGGTATCGGCGCGACGGGTGCGGCGCTGGTGGTGAATCCGGGCGGCGTGCTCGACCTCAACGGGAGCAATCAGCTCGTGGGAACGCTGAGTAGCACGGCGGCGGCGGGTGGTGCGGGGGTGGTCGGCGGGTCGATCGTTTCGGCGAGCGGCGGAATGTTCACCACGAACACCACCGCGGCGGCGACTTTCGGTGGGACGATCAGCGGGGCGGGGCTGACGTTTGTTCGTTCGGGCAATGCCGCGCTGACGCTGCTGGGCGCGAATACTTACGGCGGTCCGACTTTGATCAGCGGCAACACGACGACGCTGCGCGACGGCGGCACTTTCGCGGCGACGACGCAGATCGATCTGAACTACTCGACGCTCATCCTCGACAACACGGGCCTGAGCGATTCGACCGACCGGATCGTGGACGCCGCGCCGATCGCGCTCGCGGGCGGCACGCTCAGTTTTCTGAATCGCGCGCAGACGGCTTCGACGGAAACGCTCGGTGCGGTGACGGCTGGAGAGGGTGGCTCGACGATCAGCGTGACGCTCGCCAACACGGGTGTGAACTCGGCAGATCTCACGCTGACCAGCCTGACGCGCAGCGGCACGGGCACGGTGAATTTTACGAACACGAACGGCGCGCTCGGGCTGATCGGGAGCAATCCGCGCGTCTTCATCCCGACGCTGAATGGTGCATCCACGGCGGCGCTCGGCGGCGGTCTCGCGAACCATTTGATCGGCGGTTGGGCGGTGGTGAATGGGACGGAATTTGCGAGCTACAATCCGAACTTCGGGGTCGGTGCGCTGAACGCGACAGGGTTTGCGGGCTACGGGTCGACGAATCTGAACACCGCGCTGGCCGGAGACAACGTGCGGATCACGGCGTCGCCGGTGGCGAATGTGGACACGAAAACGGTCCATTCGCTGAACGTGACGGCGGCGGCGACGCTTACTTTCAACGCGGCACAAACGCTGACGCTGACGAGCGGCGGCCTGCTGCTGCCGAATGCGGCGGTGACCATCGGTGCGGCGGCGAATCAAGGGGCGATCACGTCTGGCGGACTGGAGTTGTTTGCCTTTGTGAATGGCAACACCACGACGCTGAACAGTGCGGTGACGGGGACGGGCGTGGTTTTGTTCAAGAGCGGTGGCGGCACGCTCGCGCTCGGTGCGAATCTCAATACCTACACCGGCGGAACGGTGGTCAATGGCGGCACGCTGTCGCTGCTCGCGGCGGGGAATCTGCCGGCGGGCGGGCTGACGCTCAGCGGCGGCACGTTCACGCAGACCGCGGGCGGCGTGATCGCGGCGCAGGCGGTGACGCTGAACGGCGGATCGACGCTGACGCTGGCGGGCGCGAATTCGCTGAGCGGTCTCACTTTCAACAACAACGGCGGCGCGGCGCCGAACGTCACGACGACTGGCGGGGTGCTGACGCTGACCGGCGACATCACGGCGAACTCGATCAACGTGCTCGCGCCGAGTGTGATCACCTTGGGCAATATCGAGATCGGCGCGGGCGCGCGCACGGTGACGGTGAATCCGGTGCAATTCAACGGGCAGACGATTTCGCCGTTCACCACGGGCTTGAACATTGTGGCGATCCTGCAAAGTGCGGCGGGCACGGGCTCGCTGGTGAAAACCGGCGCGGGCAATCTGCAACTGGGCGGCGTCAATACGTTCGCCGGTGGCGTGGATCTTCAGCAGGGCGGGTTGACGCTGAATTCGGCGGCGGCGCTCGGCACGGGCTTTCTCACGATCAGCGCGAACAATCTCGCGGTGAGTTCGAGCGCGGCGATCACGGCGGCGAATCCGATTCAATGGGGTGCGGGCGTGACGAGCCTGACGCTGGGCAATCCGGGCGGCAGCACGCTGAATCTCTCCGGCACGCAAGGCTGGGGCAGTGCGGTGACGCGGACGATTACGGTCAATGCGGTGTCGGGAACGACGTTCAACGCGCAGACCTTCGGCGGCGGCATCGTGGGTTCGGGGGCGATCGTCAAACAGGGCGTCGGCACGTTGCAGCTCACGGGCGGCAGTGCGGGTTCGTGGGATCTGACGGCGCCGGGGGCGATCACAATCAGCAACGGCACGCTGCAACTGACGAACGCGGTGGGCGATGCGGCGCTTGGTCTGGTGCCGGCGGCAGCGGTAGCGGGGAATATCGTGATCGATGGCGGCGTGCTGAGCGCGACGACCGGCGCGGTGACGCTGAATGCGAACCGCGGGATCGTGCTCGGCGGCGTGGCGAACGCGGGGACGATCGACGCGTCGAATGTCTTTACGATTCCGGCGGTGATCAGCGGCGGAGGGTTGATCAAGACCGGCACGAACCGGCTCGATCTGGCAGGCGCGAATACTTTCACCGGCGCGACGAACATCGCAGCGGGCAACCTCCGCGTGCTCAATCCGCTGGGGCTCGGGACGAGTGCGGCGGGCACGGTGGTCTTCGGCGGTGCGGCGCTGGAAGTCGCGGATCCGAACGGCGCGCTGACGGTTTCGGGCGAGGCGCTGACGTTGAATGGGACGGGCATCACGGCGGGCGGGGCGCTGCGCAATATCACGGGCGTGAATACCTTCGCGGGGGCGATCACGCTGGATAGTGCGGCGCGGATCAATTCCGACGCGGGCATCCTGATTCTGCCGAATGCGATCGCGGGAAACAACGGCGCGACGCTCACGCTCGGTGGCGTGGGTCTGATCCAAAGCAATGGCGCGATCGGTGCGGGGTTGGGAGGCCTGACCAAGGACGGCGCGGGCACGGTGATCGTCGGCGGGACAAATGCCTACGCGGGCGTGACGACGATCACGACGGGCGGGCTGCGCGTGACCAGCAACGGCGCGCTCGGGGCGACGGTCGCAGGCACGACGGTCGCGAGTGGTGGTGCGCTGGAACTCGACGGCAGCGGCGGTGCTCTGACGATCGCGGGGGAAGTGCTGACGTTGAACGGGACGGGGGTGGGCACCACGGGTGCGCTGCGGAATGTCGCGGGGAGTAACAGCTACGGCGGTGCGATCGTGCTCGGGTCGGCGGCTTCCATCGTCGCGGATACCGGCACGCTGACGCTGAGCGGCGGGGTGACGGGTGCGACCTTCGGGCTGACGGTGGGCGGGGCGGGCAATACGCTCGTGACCGGCAGCGGCATCGCCACCACGGCGGGCGGGCTGACCAAGATTAATACGGGCAGGCTGACCCTCGCGGTGGCGAATCCCTTCACCGGAGCGACGACGATCAATGGCGGCATCGTGAATTTGCAGGATGCGGCGGCGCTCGGGGCGAGTTCGGGGGTCTCCGTGGCGTCGGGCGCGGCGTTGCAATTGCAGGGCGGGTTCGTTTTCGCGAGCACGCCGCTGACGCTGAATGGCAGCGGCGCGAGCGCGGCTCAGAATGGGGCGCTGGTCAACGCGGGCGGGAGCAACAGTTTCGGTGGGCCGATCACGCTGGGCTCTGCGGTGACGATCGCGGCGGATGCGGGGATGCTGACTTTGGGTGGGGCGATCGGCGGCGCGGGATTCCCGCTCACGCTGACGGGAGCCGCGGCAGGGCGAATCGGCGGGGCGATCGGCAATACGACGGGAGGCGTGATCAAGACGGGCGCGGGAACGTGGACGCTCGCCGGGGCGAATGTTTACACCGGCGCGACAACGGTGAATGCGGGCGCGCTCGTGCTCGATCTGGCGGCGGGTTCGCTGAACGCAGCTTCGCCGCTCGCTCTCGGCGGCGGCACATTCACCGCGCTCGGAAATCTGACGGGAAGCAGCGCGCAGACGCTCGGGGCGCTGACGCTGACGGCGGGGACGGCGAGCGCGCTGGTGGTCGATCCCAATGGCGGCACCGGGACGGCGCTGACGCTCGGTGGAATCACGCGCGGCGCAGGGGCGACGCTGACGGTCGATCTGGCTTCGGTGAGCGGCGGCGCGCGCAGCGTCGCGACTTCGGCGACGGGGAGCGGGACGAATGGAGTGCTCGGTTTTGCGCTGGTGAGGGACGCGACGGGCACGGGCCTCGCGTCGATCAGCGGCGGCAACATCGTGCGACTGACCACGGCGACGACGCTGCTCGATTCGACCAACGATGCGGCCGGCGACTACACGACGCTCGGAGCGGCGAATCTGAACTGGACCAACGGCGTCGGGAATCGCGCGGTCAACTCGTTGACCGTCGACACGACCGGCGGCGGCGGCACGCTGAACCTCGGCGCGGATAACAACGTGCTCACGCTGAGCAGCGGGGCGTTGCTCTTCCAGGGCAGCAGCAATCAGACGATCACGGGCGGACAGGTGGGGGCGAACGACGCGGAGACGATCGTGCATCAACTCGGCAGCGGGACGCTGACTGTGGCGAGCCGTTTGAGCGGCGGGAGCGGCAGTCTTTTGAAAACGGGTCCGGGCTCGCTGGTGCTCTCGGGCGCGAACAGTTATGCGGGTTCTACGTTCATCGCCGCGGGCGCGCTCGCGGGGAGCGGTCGCGACAGCCTGAGCGCGAATTCCACGATCACGCTCGGGATTCCGGCCACGCTGGATCTGGGCGGCGCGGCGCAGACGATCGGCGGACTCGCGGGCGCGGGCACGGTGAATCTCGGCGGCTCGGTGTTGGCGGTGGGCGGCAATGGGGTCGCCTCGGTTTTCAGCGGCCAGATCGGCGGAGTGGGCGGTTCGCTGACGAAGCTGGGCAACGGGACGCTGACGCTTGGCAGCACGACGAACACTTTCACCGGCGGCGTCACGATTCGCCGCGGGGTGCTGGTGATTGCAGATAACGGCGCGCTCGGCGCCGGGCTTGGGCCGGTGCTGGTGGGAGGCGATGGAAACTTGGGCGGTGGCACGCTGCTGCTCGCGAGTGGAAACGGGTTTGGCGGTTTCGGTGGGAACGCTGGGGCGACGCTCGCGCGGACGCTTTTCCTGAGCGGGACCGGGGTGGGGACTTCGCCGAGCGCGCAATCCGCGCCGCAGAATTTCATCCTCGCGCAGGGCGCGCTGGCGAGCATTGGCAACAACACGGTCACGGGTGCGATCACCACGTCGAGCGGGACGACGACGCGCGTGGTGTCGAACTTCGGCACGCTGACGCTGAATGGCGCGATCACGCTGGGCACGGGGAATACGCAGCAGTTCGGTTCGCAATCCGGCAACGGTGCGATCCCGACGAACCTCGTTATCACCGGGCAAATCACTGGCGGCACCACGGCGAATCTTTTTCAGAAATTCGGAGCGGGCACCACGGTACTGACCAACACGGGGAACATTTTCGCGAACCTGGTGCAGATCGACGCGGGTTTCCTGCGGGTGGATAGCGGTCTGCAGCTCGGGGCGAACCCGGCGGCGAACGCGATCAACCTCAACGGCGGCACGCTGGACGTGCGCAGCGATGCGCCGGGGACGACCTTCGCAAACAAGAACGTCACGACCTTCGTGACCGGCACGATCTTCCTCAGCCGAGCGGTCAACGGGAGCGGGCTGAACCAGTTGACGACCTTTGGCAATCTCGTCATGGGGCAGTCGAACCAAACGCTGACGCTCAATGGCCGCGACGGCTACGGCGCGCGGTTCGGCACGGGCAATACGGTGACGATCAGCCCGGGGAATCCGAGCACGTTCAACAACAACCTGAACGGCACGGTGACCTACAACAGTTCGTTCACCTTCAACGACACGCCGCTGCGCACGGCGAACTTTGGTGGCAATGGGGACACGTTCATCACGGGCATCCTCGCGGGGACGTCGAACTTCCAAAAGAATGGGACGGGCGTGCTGACGATCCAGGGGGCGGCTTCGACGGTGACGGGGAATTTCAACGCCACGGCGGGGACGCTTTCGATCGGCACTTTCGGGGCGATCAATGCGGCGACCGGGGCGGGCGCGCTGAATCTCGGCGCGACGGCGGTGGCGGCGTTGAACTACACCGGCGCGGCGACGACGGGTGCGGGAGAGACGACCGGCAAAATCCTGAATCTCGCGGGCGCGGCGATCAACAGTGCGATCCTCGCGAACCAGAGCGGCACGGCTCCGACCGGGCTGATTCTCACCGCGAATCTCGGTGCGGGTGGGGCGGGCGCGAAGACGCTCTTCCTCGGGGGTAATGCGCCGGGCGGCGTGGTCAATGAAGTGCAGGGATTGATCCAGGACAGCGCGACGCCGACGACCGCGGTGGCGAAGGTGGGCACGGGGACGTGGCTGCTCGCGCCCGCGGCGGCGAGTTATGCGACGGGCGGGGCGGTGACGGCGCTGAGCACGGCGACGACGGCGGTGACGCCGGCGCGCACAAGTGTGATCGCGGTGTCTTCGACGACGAGTCTTGCCGTGGGTCAGACGGTGGTGGGAACGAATATCCCGAACGGCGCGACGATCGCGTCCATCGTGCCGGGCGTTTCGATCACGTTGAGCACGCCGATCGTGACCGATGTGGCGAGCGGGACGACGATCGCTTTCACCAGCGGGGCGAACACGAGCACGGTGACGGTGGCAAACACGGCGGGGTTGGTCGTGGGCCAGCGTATCACGGGGACGAACATCCCGGGCGGCGCGGTGATCACGTCGATCCCGAGTGCGACGACCTTCACGATCAGCGGGAATGTCGCAACCACTCCGGACGGGACGGCGCTGACGGCGGCGGCGGTGACTAATTTCACCGGCAGCGTGACGGTCGCCGGCGGCACGCTGCAGGTGCGGCCGACGGCGACAATGGGCAACGGCTCAAACGCGATCAACGATACGAGCGCGGTGATCTTCAATGCCGATGCGCTGACGGCGAACGGTTTTGCGGGTGGCACTTTCGAGTATCTCGGTTCGGCGGCGACGGGCGTGGTGAATGAAGTGACGGGCGCGCTGACCGCGACGGCGGGGGCGGGGACGGTGCGGGTGACGGCCAACGGGGGCACGCCGACGCTGACCTTTGCGTCGCTGGCGAATCGCGCGGCCGGGGCGACGCTGAACTACGCGCCGGGCACGGGAACGATCGCGTTCTCGACGGCGCCGACGCTGGTCAACGGGCTGCTCACGGACGCCGGCGGGCGCGCGTATGCGACGTTCAACGGCGTGGATTGGGCTTCGGCGAGCGGCACGTCGGTGACCGCGGCGACCTACACGGCGGGGCTGCCGGCTTCCGGAGCGACGGCAACGGTGAACTACTCGAATGCGGCCGATGTGACGACGACGGCAGCGCAGGCGATCAACTCGCTAAGGCTCGTCGGTCCGCAAACGATCACGCTCGGCGGGTTGCTCACGCTGACGTCGGGCGGCGTACTTTTCGATAACTCGACGGGCGCGGCGACGATCCAGAACAACGGCAATGCGCTGAACGCGCTGGGGGCGGTGAATGCGGAGGTGATCGTGATCACGAACGGTTCGGCGCCGGGCAATGCGCTGACGATCAGCGCAAATATCGGGAGTGGGTCGGCGGCTTTGACGAAGTCGGGCACGGGCACGCTGGTGATCGGCGGCGCGAACAGCTACACGGGCAACACGACGATCAACGAAGGCACGGTGCGGCTGAGCGGGCCGGTGGCGTCGTTGGGTTCGATCAGCACGGCGGGCAATGTGACCACGCTCCGGCAGGGGACGACGCTGGACCTGAATGCCGCAGGCTTGGGGGGAATCACGACGACGGGCGCGCTGGCGGGTGCGGGCACGGTGACGAACAGCGGCGGTGGAACGGGAGCGCCGGCGACGCTGGCGATCGGTTTCCTCGGGACGACGACGGCGGTCGGGACGTTCAGTGGGGTGATCCAGGATGGTGCGGGCGTGCTGAATGTGACGAAGAACAGCACGGGCACGGAGTCGCTCTCGGGAGTGAACACCTACAGCGGCGTGACGACGATCAACGCGGGAACGCTGGCGGCGAACACGCTGGCGAACATCGGGGTGCCGAGCAGCATCGGGCGCGGGGTGGCGACGAACGACGCGACGAATGCGGCGAGCCTCGTTTTCAACGGCGGCACGCTGCAATACACGGGCGCGAATGCGGCGATCTATCAGACGACGCAGACGCCTTCGATCTCGATCGATCGGCTGTTCACGCTCGCGGGCAATGGGACGCTCGATTCGTCGGGGCAGTTTGGAAACTCGGTGGTGGCGGCTGGAGCGCAGAACAATGCGGCGCTCATTTTCAACAAGACGAACCCCGTGGCTTTCGCCGGCGCGGGCACGCGAATGCTGACGCTGACGGGTAACTCGACGGGGGACAACGAACTCGATCTCCAACTGATCGATAACCCGAACGGCGGCGCGCTCTCGGTCACGAAATCCGGGGCGAGTGTCTGGGTGCTCGGCGGCGCGGCGAATACTTACAGCGGGACGACGACGATCAGTGCGGGCGTGTTGCGGGCGCAGGATGGAGCGGGCCTTTCATCGTCGAGTAATCTCGTGCTGAACGGCGGAGTGCTGGAAAGCTCGGGCGCGTTTTCGCGGGCGACCGGCTTCGGCGCGGGACAGGTGCAGTGGGGTAACAACGTGATCGGCGGATTTGCGGCGACGGGATCGAAGCTGACGGTAAATCTTGGCGGCGGAGCGCAGCTCAACTGGGGCGTGGGCGGCTTTACGTCCGGCGGGGCGACGGCGGCGCTGCTGCTTGGCTCGGGCACGACGCTGGCCGAAACGGAGTTTGTGAATCCGATTAGCTTGGGCTCCGGTTTCTCGACGACGCGCAACATCCAGGTGGATGACAACGGAACGGCGACGACGGATTTTTCCACCGTCTCCGGCGTGATCTCCGGCAGCGCGGCGGCGGGGACCGCGGCGCTGACCAAGACTGGCGCGGGCGTGCTGATTCTCACGGGGAACAATACTTTCACCGGCGGGGGCAACGCGACCGCGGGCACGGGCGGCGTGGTGGTGAACAACGGAACGCTGGTCACGAATTCCTTTGCCGGCAATGGGCCGCTCGGCGCGCTGAATGGTGCGGGTGATGTGGCGAATCGTCTGGTCATCGGTGCGGGCGGCAACAGCCCGAATCTGGTTTACGTCGGCTCAGGTGAAACGGTGGCGCGGCGGATCGAGATCGCGGGGAGTGGCGGCACTTCGACGATCGAGAACGACGGCAGCGGAGCGCTGCTCATTGTCGATCTGACGAACACCGCGACCGCCGGGAAGACGCTACAACTGCGCGGCAGCAATGTGGAGCGCAACGAAGTCTCGGCCGTGCTGGCAAACAGCGGCACGAATCTGCTCACGGTGACCAAGACGGATCAGGGCGTGTGGCTGCTCTCCGGCATTAACACCTACTCCGGCACGACGAATATCAATGCGGGTGTGCTGATGCTCGGCAACGACAGCGCGCTCGGCACCTCGGCGATCACCGCGACGAATGCGGCGATCCAGGCGTTCGGCGGCACGCGGACGTTTGCGAACAACCTGACGATCAGTAACGCGAACTTAATAGCGAGCGGGGCGAATAGCTTCGTCTTCAATGGCAGCGTGACGAACACGGGTGGAAACTCGGTGTTCAACAATTTCCTGCCGACCGCGGGGATGTACAACACCTTCACTGGCGGAGCGAATGCGGGGCAGGATGCGGCCTATTCGGCGGCCGGCGGCAAGACGCTGACGCTGAACGGCACGATCAATCTGCAGGACGGGACGAACAACCGCACCTTCATCTTCCGCGGCCCGGGTACGACGCTGCTGAATGGCACGATCCAGAATGGCGGCACCGCGATCGGCTCGCTACAAGTGGACATGGCGACGAACAGCTCCTTCAATCAAGGACCAGGCATCGTGGTACTGGGGGCGACCACGCTCGCGAATACTCTCACCGGGAACGTGCAGGTGAATTCGGGGGTGTTGCAGCTCAATACGCCCGCGGGCACTTACTCCGGCGCGAGCACTCCGCTGGGTTCGGGGAACAATCTGCAATTCACCGGGGGCGGTTATTTCCAGACGGTGAATGATCTAACCTTCAGCCAGGGAATGGTGGTGAGTGCCAGCGGCGGGATCGTGCAGGGCGATACGAATCTGCGGTTCAATGGCGCGTCCAGTAACATCACCACGAGCAACACGCTGAACAATAACTTGAACACCGGGCGCACCCTCACTCTGGGTGGTGTTTTGGCCCTTGCGGCGACCAATCAAACGCTGACCTTCACTGTGGGCGGCACGGGGCAGACGATCGTGGTCGGCGCGGTGGAAGATGGCACGGGCAGCGGCGCGGACAGTCTCGGCAAGGCGGGCTCTGGGGCGCTGACGCTGCAAGGGGTCAACACCTTCACCGGCGGCGTGACCGTGACGGGCGGCATCCTCACGGCGGCTTACAATACGGCCGCGAACAATCAACTCGGTGCGACGACGCTGACGATCGGACAGGCGACGGTGGTGCTGAACAAGACCGACGCGACGGCGAGCACGCAGACCTATACAGGCACAACGTTGAACGCGAATACGAGCGGCACGTTGACCGTGAATGCGACGACCGGCGGTTCGTTGACCGTGACGACCGGACTGATCGCACGCGGTGCCCAATCCACGCTGCTGGCGAACTTGCTCGGCGGCGGGACGCGCAAGGTCAACGTGAGCACATCCACGGTGGGTAACTGGGTGACGCTGCTCAATGAACTCGGGCAGTTCTTTGCGGTGAATGATCCGACGGCGGGCGCGACGCTGAACGACCTGATCGCGGCGACGACGGTGAACAAGAACGATGTCACGAGCTGGCTGGCGACGGACAATGTGACGGACAGCGGCGCGGGTTACACCGGGCTGTTCGGCGGCGTGGGAGCACCGAGTGCGAATACGGTGCGCTTCGACGCGGCGACCGCTTCAACGGTGGCGGTGGCGCCGGGCGGCTATCTGAATCTTGGGGCCACGGGCGGAGTGGGCGGCGGGGTGCTGATTACGTCGAATGTCGGCGCGAATAACTCGGCGATCACCGGCGGCGTGCTCACGTCATCGGGCGGCGAGCTGATCATCGCGCAATACAATCCGCAGGCTGTTCAGAGCTTCAACATCTCCTCACGGATCGACAACTCGCTGGTCGCGGTGGGCGTGACCAAAGCAGGTCCAGGCACGCTGGAACTCAGCGGCACGGGCAACAGCTATACCGGCACGACGAGCATCAACGAGGGCCGCGTGCGCGTCGCGGGCGGCAGCGCAATCGGCGACCGCTCGACCGTGCAGATCGCGAACAATCCCAACGCCATTTTCGACCTCAACGGCGCGAACGAGACCATCGGCAGTCTGCTCGGTGGCGGCTTCCTCGGGAGCACCGTCACGGCGGGCATCAATACTTCCAACACCATCACGACGGGCGGCACGGTGGCGATCGGCGCGGGAAATCTAACGATCAACCAGACGGCCAGCACGACTTACTCCGGTCTGATCACCGGCACGGGTTCGCTGACGGTCACCGGCACTGCGGTGGGGAATACGCTGACGCTGAACACGACGAGCAATTCGTTCAGCGGAGCGCTGACAGTGAATGGCGCTCAGCTCACGCTGGCGAATGGCGCGCTGAGCTCGGGCGTGGTTTCGTCGAACCTCCCGAACGTGTCATCCGTCGCGATCCGCAATGGCGGTGGTCTGAACATCGACACGACCGCGGCGATTCAGTCGAACCGCCTGAACGACGCGGCTCCGATCACGCTGGCAAACACCGGCCCGAATGCGGCGGTGGCCACGGTCGGTCTGAACTACACCAGCGACCAGGCGGGCACGGTCACGCCGCGCACTGAAGTGGTCGGCGCGGTCACGCTCGCTGGTGGGGCGAATACCATCAGGGTCAACGCGGCGACCAACAACGGGGTGGTCGCGCAGCTCACGCTCACTTCGCTGGCCCGGACTAATGCTGCGACGCTGGTGGTGCTCGGCACGAACATGGACGATCCGATCGCAGCGCGGCGCGGGGATGTCGTGGTTTCGTCTTCGGCGAATCTGCTCTCGGGCTTGATCGGTGGCGGTTCGACGGCGAATGGCGCGGCGAACATCAGCATCCTGCCGTGGGCGACGGGCAGCAATGCGGGGATCAATGCGACGGCGACGGGTTCGCTCGGCAACAGCTTCGTGACTTACAGCACGGTGCCCGGTTTTGGGAATGGCTTCCGCGCGCTGTCTGCCAATGAGTATGAGCAGCTCCTGCCAGCGGGCGGCGTGACGCCGCTGAACAATGTGCGCTACTCCGGCGCAACGAATTTGACGCTGACCGGCACGGCGCACACGGCGAATGCGTTGCTCGTGGAGAATACCTCGACGATCGCGGGCGGGGGCATCGTGGTGAGCGGCGCCGGGGCGGGGGATTCGCTGGCGCTCGGGAGCGGTGCGGCGCTCTTCACCGGCTCGGCTACGCCGCAGCCGATCATCGTGAGCGGTTTCGACGCAGGCATCATGACGGGCACGGGCGAATACATTTTCACGCAGAACAACACCGCTGCGAATGGCGTGACGATCGCGAGCAATCTGACCTCGGCGGCAGCACTGATCAAAGCCGGCCCTGGCTTGCTGAAGCTGACGGGCACCAGTACCACGCTCGGCGCGGTAACGATCAATCAAGGCACACTCGGCATCAATAATCCGGCGGCGATCAACAACCAGACGGTGGCGCTGAACGGCGGCAGCCTCGGCTTGCTGGCGGATGGCAACGGATACGGCACGCGCGAAGACGTGAGCGTGGCGCCGGTCGCGATCAATATCCTGGCGGACAGCGGGCTGACGGTCGATCGCCTCGCGGCAAACTCGCCGCTCTTGCTGGCGGCGAACAAGAACGTGCAGTTCGGCGGCGCGATCACGGGGCTGATCAATCAAGTTCTCACAATCAACAACAACAACGGCTTCGGGCTGGAACTCACCGCGGCACTCGCGCTGAGCGGGTCCGGAGCGCCGACTTTCAACGTCGCCACCGCCAGCGAATCGACGCGGGTGCAGGGGCTGACTTTCAGCGGTGCGCTGACGGGTGGGCAGACCGGAGCGGACAAGGTGATCTTCACCAAAACCGGCGCGGGTACGCTGGTGCTCGGCAATGCGACGAACAGTTTCGGCGGCAGTGGCTCGGCGATCGAAGTGCAGAATGGCGTGCTCTCGATCGGTTCGCTGGCGTCGCTCGGCAATTCCTCGAATGTCATCCTGCTCAATCCGACGGGTGGCGCGATCGCGACCTTGCGGCTCACGGAAGACCTCACGCTGGGGACGAACCTGCGCTTCGGCGCGCTGAGTTCGACCGACCAGCGGCGCGTCGAGGTGGTGGGCGGCAAGACGGTGACGCTTGGCGGTGCTTTCGACATCGCGCTTGCGCCGAATGCGCCATTCTCGAAAAACGATGCGGGCACGCTGGTCATGAACGCTGCGAATCCTAACTACGGCGGTGTGATCACGGTGAATCAAGGGGCGGTGCGGGTGGTGAACGCGGGCGCGCTGGGCAACAGCACGACCGGCAGTGGGACGGCCGTCTCGGCGAGTGGCGCGGTGCTGCTCGTGCCGAATGGTTTGTCGCTGGCTGAACCGCTGGCGCTCGCCGGCAGCGGCATCGGGTCGGGCGGTGCGGTGCAGGGCGTGGGCGCGGGTTCGTCGACGCTCACGGGGTTGATCACGCTCACTGGCGCGACCTTCCTCGGCGCGGAGAGCGGGCACACGCTGAATGTCGCGGGCGGGGTGGCCGGCGCGCAGGCGCTGACGTTTGTGGGCGATGGCAACCTTAACCTCAACACGACGGCGATCGATGCGACGACGCCCGTCGCCTCGATCATCAAGATCGGCGCGGGCACGACGACGCTCGGCGTGGCCAACCCGGGCTTCGTGGGCGGTTTGACGGTGAATGCGGGACGCTTCGCCATCGGCGCGGCAGGCGTGGGATCGATCGGCGCCACGGGCGCGATCACGGCGCAGCCGGGCGCGGTGCTGGCGGTGGATGATTCGACGACGGCGGTGGCGAACCGCCTCGGCGGCCGCGCGATCACGCTCGCGGGGGCGACGCTGGAATACACGGTCAACGCCGGCGCGGCTTCCGCAGAAACGACGGGGAACGTCACGTTCTCCTCGGGACCGAGCACGTTGAACGTGATCAATAGCGGCGGGCAGAATAGCACGCTCACTTTCGGGACGGCGGCGCCGACTTTCGGCGGCGGCAGCACGATCAATGTGACCGGCGCGTTTGGCACGGCGGCGAATCGCATTCTCTTCGGCGCAGCGCCGGCGCTCATTCCGGCGACGACCGGTCTGCTGCCGCGCGTGACCGTAAACGGGACGGAGTTTGCGACCTACAGCGCAGCGAACGGGCTCACGGCGTTCACCGGATACTCGGCGAGCGCGGACATCTCGAGCATCGGGACGACGGAGACTTTCCTGGCGACGAGCGCGACGGCGAACGCGATTCCGACTTCGCAGACGATCAATGCGCTGACGCTGAGTGGCGGCGGCGCCACGGTGACGGATGTGGTGTCTGGCCTGGCGCCGACCACGCTCACGCTGACCAGCGGCGCGGTGCTCACGCGGGGCGGAAATGCGACCCTGAGCGTGCCGGTGGTGGCGCTCGGCGCGGAAGGTATTTTCCACGTGAACGGCGCATCGGAACTGACCGTGAACAGCAGTCTGACTGGCACCGCCGGCCTCACGAAAGCGCAGACCGGCACGCTGGTTTTCAACAACCCGAATTATTACAGCGGGACCACGACGATCAATGCCGGCACGGTGCGCTACGGAACCGGCGCGGTGAATACGCAGCTCTTCAACACGGCGCTGACCGTCAACGCCGGAGGCACGCTCGATCTGCGCGGCGGAGCGCAATACGTCGCGGCGCTGGCGAGCCAGGGTTCGGCGGCTGGTTCGACGGTGATCGGCGGCACGATCACCAGCGCGACGGCGGCGACGCTGGTGACGAGCGGCGGGGCGTCGACCTTCGGTGGCCAGATCACGGGGCCGATCTTTTTCAACAAGTCGAACACCGCGGGCACACTCACGCTGACCGGCGCGAACAACTATTCCGGCTCGACGCTGATCACGGGCGGAGGCCTGACGCTGGCGGACAATGGGGCGCTTTCGGCCACGCCGGACATCGCGGTGCAATTCGGGACGCTGACGCTTTCCAACACGAACCTCGTGGACCATGCGAACCGCGTGAACGACGCGGTGCCGATCACGTTGCGTGGCGGTTCGATCGTCTTCAACGGACGTGCGGCGACGGCTTCCTCGGAGACGCTCGGCGCGCTCACGCTCGCGCAGGGGCTCTCGAACATCAGCGCGACCACGGGCGGCACGAACGTGAACTCGGCCGATCTGACCTTCGCGAGCCTGACCCGCAACGGGACGGCGACGCTGAACATCCAGGGCGGTAACGGGCAACTCGGAAATGCCGGGCGGATTTTCTTCACCACGGTGCCGACGCTGACGAACAATCTCATCGGCCCGTGGGCGGTGAGCGGCGGGACGGATTTCCTCACCTACATTCCGACGCTGGGGGTCGCGGCGCTCGGCGCGCAGGGAGCGGCAGGTTACGATGGCTTCGCGCTGCCGGCCGGGGCGGGGGCCGCGGCGCAGAACATCCGGCTGAATGCCGGGAGCTTTGCGGTTCCCGATGTGAATCCAGGGATTGCTGGAACTTACGCGTTGAATGCGCTGGCATTTGCGGCGACGGCGAATGGCAACGACCTGACCTTCGCCGATGGCGCGGACACGCTGAACCTGACCGCGGGCGGCTTTGTGAGATCGGGCGCGTTTACTGGCAACATCGGAGCGACTGCGGGCAGTGGGAGACTGACTGCGGGCGGCTCGACGCCGACGGGCAGCGGCGTAGCCGATCTCTACTTCCACCTGAACGGCGCGGCGGTGACGACGGTGAACGCGAGCATCGTGGATAACGCGGCGAGCGGCGATGCGGTGCGCTTCGTGCCTACGCTCTACAACGGCGCGACGATCAGCCTCGCGAGCAATGCGAATAGCTACACGGGCGGCACGGTGGTCACGGGCGGCACCTTCACCGGCACACTGAACATCGCGGCGACGGGCAACCTGCCGGCGGGCGGGCTGACCATCACGGGCGCGACGGTGTCGCAGACCGCGGGCGGCGTGATCGTGCCGCAGGCGGTGACGCTGAATGGCGCGGGCGTGCTGACGCTCGCGAACCAGGCGAACACGCTGGGGAGCCTCACCTTCAACAACAACGGCGGCGCGGCACCGACGGTGACGCCCACCGGCACGCTGACGCTCACGGGATCGATCACCTCGAACCCGAGCAACGTCGGCAGCGTCGCGACGATCGGCGTGGGAAATCTCGACCTGAACGGCAACAACACTTTCTCCGTGGTGGTGAACCCGACGCTCGTAAATGGCATCGACCTCGCGCCGTGGCAGTCCGGACTGACGATCACCTCCGTGGTGCAAAATGGTGGGATCACGAAGACCGGCGCGGGCGTGCTGCAACTCGGCGGGCAGGGCGTTTTTGCGGGCGGCGTGAATCTGCAAACGGGTAGCCTGATCATCGCGGCGAGCAGCAATCCGGTGCTGGCGGGGCCGATCACGAGCGGGCCGCTGGGCACGGGGACGTTCACGGTTTCGGGCGGCACTTCGCTGCTCGCGGGTGGCGCGGCGCAGACGGTGGCGAATCCCGTGGCGTTCCTCGGGGACGTGACTTTCAACGGGACGAACAACCTGACCTTCAACGGCGCGGCGACGATTCCCGCGACATGGAACGTGGCGGTGACCGCACCGCAGATGACGGTCTCGCTGGCCAATGTGACGGGCTCGAACTCGGGCGACGTGGTGACGAAATCCGGCCTTGGCATTCTGCAACTGGGCAACTTTGCCGGCACGCTGCAAAGCGCGGGCGGTCTCGTGCTGCTCGGCGACGGCAATGGCCTCGGGACGCTGGAAACGCTCAATCTCGGCGGTGGGCTGGTCGTTTCGTCCGGCACTTCGCTGACGGTCAATCGCTCGGCGGCCGCGGTGAATGCGTTCAACAAAACGCTGCAAAAAACGACGCTCGGGCTCGGCACGGCGGATCTGATCGTGACGAACAGTTCGGGCTACGGCCTCGAATTCACCGGGACGACGACGCTCGGCGGGACGGCCAGTCTGAGCGTGCAGAACGCGACCGCCTCGAACGTGGTGCAGGGGCTGATCCTCTCGGGTCAGGTCACCGACGGCGCAGGGACGTTTGGGATCATCAAGGCGGGCAGCGGCGCGCTGGTGCTGAACAACGCGGCGAACAACTTCGGCGGCGCGGGCCAGACGATCGACATCCGCAGGGGTATCGTGGCCGCGCCGAATGACGGCGCGCTCGGCGACCTCGGTAATACGGTGACGCTGAACGTGAACGCGACCACGGCCGCAGGCTTCCGGGCGACGGGAACCTATCCTTCGGCACGCACTTTCGTGCTGAATCAGCCGGCGAATCCGGTGGAGGTCACGGCGGGGAATACGCTGACGCTGACTTCACCATTCAGCGTCGCCGCGGTCGCGAATGCGCTCGTGAAGAACGACAACGGGGTGCTCGAAATCGCGGCGGACAACAGCAGTTCGGGCTGGAGCGGCGGCATCACGGTCAATGCGGGAGCCGTGCGTCTGAGCAACAACAGCGCCGCCGGAACGAGCACCGCGCCGATCGCCGTCGGGCCGAACAATGCCACCACCGGCGCGGCGTTGCAGCTCTCCGGCGGAGTGACGGTGAACAACCCAATCTCGCTTCAGTTGAACAACAACGTCCTGCTCGGCGGCATCAACTTTGGCGGCCAACTCCAGAGCGTTTCCAGCACGAACACGGTGGCCGGGCTGATCTCGCTCGGCTTCGATGCAGCGATCGGCGCGGATGCCGGAGCGACGCTGAACATCACCGGTGGCATCAATCAGAACGCGGCAACGAACCACCAACTGGTCTTCACTGGCGCGGGCAACATCAACGTCAGCGGAACGCCGCTCACCGCTACCGGGGGGTTGGCGACGGGATTCTTCGGCGTGCAAAAATTCGGGACGGGCACGCTGACGATTACGAACGCGAGCAGCGTTCCGATTTCCGATGTGGCCACGGGCTTCCGCGTAAATGCGGGCCGCGTGACTTTCGCGGACGCGGGCACCTTCACCGGATCGCCGAGCGCGTTCCCCTTCGTCGTCGCTCCGGGCGGGACGCTGGCGATCGACGAGACGACGACCAAAGTCACGAACCGCCTCGGCGGGAAAAACCTGACGCTGATCGGGGGCAACTTCGAGTACACCGGCAACGGTGCGCTCGACTCGGCGGAGACGCTCGGCACCCCGACATTCAACCGCGGTTATTCGGTCGTTACAGTCTCGGCGCAGGCTGGTGCGCGGGCGGACCTCGGCTTCACCGGCGCGGCGAATAATCCGACGCCGGCGCAAAATGCGGGCACGGCGCCGAACGGCGCGAGCGTGCTGTTCCGCGGCACCGGGCTCGGTTCGGTGGCGGGCGCGGGAGTGGCGACGATCACCGCGACGGGCGGCTTCACCTTCTCCGGGCAGACGGGCGCGACCGGCGCGGCGACCAAGGGTATCCTGCCTTGGGCATTGGTCGATAACACCGCGACCGGCGGCGGTATCTCCTTTGCCACCTCGGATGCCGCGGCCGGAGCGACGGGCACGAGTCGATTGCGGCCGCTCGCGGGGAATGAATTCGCGGCCGTGCCGAACACGCTCGTCGCGAACAACAACCTCAATCTGACCGCCAGCCCGGCGACGCAGACGGTGGGGATCAATGTCAATTCGCTGACGTTTTCCGGCAGCGCATCGCTGCCGCTGGGGCCATTCGCGGCGCTCACTTCATCGAGTGGCGGCATCCTCGTGCAGTCGGGTTTTTCGACGATCAGCGGCGGCGTGCTGAGCGCGCCGAATACCGGCGCTCCGCTCAATGTGTGGACGCTCGGCGACCTCACGATCAGCAGCGTGATCAACGGCGGCAACGGCACCGGGAACGGCAATATCGGGTTCGTGAAAGCGGGCGCGGGTACGCTGCTGCTGTCGCCAGGATTTTCGAGTATTCCCGGTCTGACGACGATCGGCACGAACAGCATGTCCGGGCAGCTCGTTCTCAATCAAGGCACGCTGAAACTGGCTGGCGGCACGAACACGATCCAGGCGAACAACTTCCTCGCGCTGGGCGTGGGCGCCACGCTCGATCTGAACGGCAACTCTCAATACGTGAACGGTCTCCTCACCGACGGAGCGGTGGCCGGCGCGGGCGGCACGGTGACGAGCAGCAGCCTCCCAGCGACATTTGTGCACAACGCGGACAACGCGGCGCGGAACTTCGCGGGGACGATCACGGGACCGGTTTTCTACAATCGATCGGGGCAAAATACCGTGACGTTCTACAGCCCGCAGACCTACACGGATGGCACGCTGCTCAATGGCGGCACGACGACGCTGCGGGATCAGGCTTCGCTGCAAAATACGTCGTTCATCGACCTGCGTTTTGCGACGCTGCTCGCCGACAACAACGTGGGCACGACGGATCTGCAGAATGGGCGGATCAACGACGCCGCGGCGATCACGATGCGCGGCGGTAGCCTGACCGTGACGGGCCGGGCGCAGACGGCATCGACCGAGACGATCGGCGCGGTGACGCTGGACACGGGTTACAACGTGATCACGCCCACGGTGGGCGGGACCGGGGTGAACTCGGTGGACATCGTCGGCGCGTCGCTGGCGCGCTCGGCGGGTTCGACCGCGACGCTGCAAGTCGGCGGCACGAATGTCGGCACGATCGGGAGCAATTCGCGCTATGTGCTCACGTCGGCTCCGACGCTGACGAACAACCTCGTGGGCGGCTGGGCGCAGAGCGGAAACGATTTCCTGACCTATATCCCGGGTCTCGGCGTCGCGCCGCTGAATCAGGTCGGCGCACCCGGCTACGATTTCACGAATACTTTTGTGGGGGCGACGGCGACGAAGAATGTGCGGCTGACGGCGACGACGAACATCGGCGTGGGCGGGGCAACGGTGAACGCCGTGAGCATGAGCGGCTCGGCGATCAACCTCACCTTCACCAATGCCGGCGACACGCTGAACGTGGTCAGTGGCGGTCTGATCGGGCCGAACAACAACCAGACGATCGGCGCGACGGTGGACAGCGGTCGGTTGACCGCGGGCGGGGCGGCCGCGAGCGGCTTGCAGGATCTCTACGTCTTCAACCGCGCCAACACGCTGACCATCAACTCGCGCATCGTGGACAACACGGCAGTGACGGCACCGCTGCGTTTCGTGGCCACGGCGAGCGGCGGATCGATCACGCTCGCGAACGGCGCGAACTCCTACACGGGCGGCACGGTGCTAAACGCCGGGACGCTGAATCTCAGCGCGGCCACGGGGGTGCCGATCCCCGCGGCGACGACGCCCACGGATGGCCTGGTGATCCAGGGCGGTACGGTGACGATGACCGGCCGCGCGGGGCAGATCGCGCCGAGCAACGTCGTGACGCTGGCCGGTCCGTCCGTGCTGAATCTTTTCGGCAACAACACGCTCGCCGGTCTGGTCTTCGACAACCAGGGCGGCACGGCGACGCCGACGGTGACGACTTTCTCCACGGCGGCGACGGCTGGTGCGGCGGCGAACGGCGTGCTGACGCTCGGCGCGGCGGGCATCACGGCGACTTCGTCGAACGTGGGCACGACGAGCCTGATCGCGGGGCGCGTGGACTTTGGCGCGAGCGCGGCGGCGGTCACGGTCGCGCCGATCATCGTGAACAACATCGAAGTCGCGCCGCTTCAATCAACGTTCGCGTTGCAGGGCGTGATCAATTCCGCGGGCGGCATCGTGAAGCAGGGCACCGGCGTGCTCGGGCTGAATGCCCAGCAAATTTTCACCGGCCCGCTCACGGTGAATGCGGGCGGTCTCCGCATCGGCGCGGCGAATGGCGGCTCGCGCTTCGGCGCGCTCTCGCTGGCGGCAAATACCCGGCTGGATCTCGCGGGATCGAGCACGGCGCTGGGCTCGCTGGCCGGCGATGGCGTCGTCTTCAACAGCGGCGGCGCATCGACCCTGACGGTCGGCTTCGACGATACGTCGACGAGCTTCGGCGGCACGCTGCGGCGGTTCAACGACGCGGTCGGCAACGCCGTGGCGCTGACAAAAATCGGCGCCGGGACGCTTTCCTTCACCGGTCAGCAGGATGCCACGACGGGTACGAATGGCACGATCACCGTGAACCGCGGGACGCTCGCCTACACGGGGATCGGCTCGGCGCTGCCTTCGAGCGCGGTGCTTGCCGGGACCTTCGCGGTGAACACCGGCGGCACGCTCAGCCTCGATAACGTGAGCACCAGTATCGACAGCCGCCTCGGCCTCGCGACGGCGGGCACATTGAACATGCAAGGCGGCACCCTAGTCGTGACGGGCAACAGCGGCGTGCCGACGACGGAGACGATCAATCTGCTCAACATCCAGAACGGCGGCGGCACGGTGACGCTGCTCCCGGATGTGAATTCCACGATCAGCCTGAACGTGACGACGCTCGGCGCGGCGAACAGCACGGGCGCGCTGGTCATTCGTGGGCTCTCCGCCACGTCTTCCGGTTCGGGGCTCGCCACGCTCGCGATCACGAATCCGGGGCTCCAAGCCGGGCAGGGGACGGGCCTCAACGGCAGCACGAACATGGCGATCCGGCAGGATACTCTGGGCGATCTTTCGGCCACCGGACTGGGCACCGGCTTCCTCGTGAGAGATGACAGCGCCTTCTGGCGTCCGCTGAGATCCACCGAGCTGAACGCGGATCCGACGACATGGGTGGCCGGGCAGAATGCGGGGCTCTCCAGCGCGCAGACGATCACGGCGAATCGCGCGGTGAACAGTCTGACGATCAGCGGTTCGGCGACGCTCGGCTCGGGATTGAATCCGGCGACGTTTGGGAATTTCGGGCCGAGCGGATTGCTCACGCAGACGCTCTCGAACGGCACGGCGGTGCTGGTGCTCGATGGCAACAACACGATCAGCGTGCCGTCGCTCACCGGCGGTGGCGGCATCACGCCTTACTTCCACGTGCTCAGCGGGGCGTCGCTGACGATCGACAGCTTCCTCGGGATCGGCGGCACCGCCGGTCTGGTGAAGGCGCAGGGCGGCACACTCACCCTGAACAAACCGGCCTACTACACGGGCGGCAATACCACGGTGAATGGGGGCACGTTGAACCTGAACTCCGGGCAGGACAACACGCTGGCCGTGGCACCCGGCGCGACCACGCCGACGGTCACTCCGCTCAATCTCAACGGTGTGAACTCGACCGTGGATCTGCGGAATTTCAGCCAGACGGTGGGCACGCTCACGAGCGTGAATCCGCTCGCCGGTTTCGGCGGCACGGTGACGAACAACGGCGCGAACACGGTGAATCTGACTTCGACCGGCGGCGGCACCTTCGGCGGGCAGATCACGGGGAAGGTGAACTTCACCCGCGCGGGTAACAACACGACGCTGCTCACCAATGCGAATCCCTATACGGGCACGACCACCGTCCGCGGCGGCACGCTGCAACTCCGTGATCAGGGCGCGCTCCCGAATACGACGGCGGTCTCCCTGCAATACGGCACGCTAAACCTCGACAACTCCGGGCTGAATCCGCTCGCGACTCCGAATCAGGTGCGGCTCCCGGCGACGGTGCCGGTGACGATGCAGGGCAGCACGCTGACGGTGACGGGCGGCGGCTCGATCGACACCACGGCGACGGTGAATTCGCTGACCGTCACGGGCGGCGGTAATTCGGTGAACATTTTCCCGCAGGTAAACCAGGGCTCCACCGCGCGGCTGACCATCGGCAATCTGGTGCGCAACCCGTCCAACCAAAGCGTGGTGAACTTCGTGGGCTTCACGGCCAACACGAGCACGATCGGCGGGCAGGGCCTGAATTCGAACGGCAACGTGATCATCAACGCACTCAATGGCGGACCGGCCCTCGCCAGCTTCGTGCTCGCGGGTGCCGTCACGACACTCAATAGCGCGACCGTCACCGTGGGCTCTACCACTGGCCTCGTTCCCGGCTTGGCGGTCAACGGCGCGGGCATTCCCGCCGGTTTGACGATCGCGACGATTCCTACGGCGACCACGTTTACGCTGAGTTCGGGCGTGGGCGTGCCTGCGAGTACGGTGACGCTGAATGCGAACAACCTGACGAATAATCTGATCGGCGGCTGGGCGGTAGCGGACGGCAGTAGCTTTGCCACCTACCTCACGGGTCCGGGCGTCTCGGTCATGGGACAGACGACCGCGGGACTCGTGGCTCCGGGCTTCGACGGCACGGACCTCAGTGCGACGACGACCGCCACGCAGAACATCAACGACGCGAGCAATCGCACGATTACCGCGACCAAGACGGTGAACTCGCTGCGCCTCGTGGGCGGCGCGACGCAGACGATTGCGCTCGGCACTTTTGGGACAAACGTCGCGGCGTCCATGCCGGCCACGCTGACCCTCGGCGTGGGGATGATCACGAATGCGAATGTGACCATCGCGATCAACTCCGCTGACGTGAACTCCGCGCTCACCGGCACGGGGCCGGATTTCTTCGTGTTCGTGAATCAGAACACGACCTCGATCAACACGAGGCTGAGCGGCGGCATCGCGCTGGTGAAGAGCGGCGGCGCGACGCTCGTGCTGAATCCGGCGACCAGCTTCCAAGGGACGCAGACCGATCCGGGCACGACGGTGTCTATCGCAAATACGACCGGCCTCACGCCTGGGATGTTGATCACCGGGGCAAGCATCCCGGCCGGCACCACGATCGCCTCGATCAACCCGAACGTGAGCGTGACGCTTTCCGCCGCGACCACCGCATCGATCGGAGCGAACGCCCCGCTGCTCGCGCCGCTCGGCCTCGCGAACACCTACACCGGCGGTACCGTGGTGCAGGCGGGCACGCTGAATCTGAACGGCTTCGCCACGGCGCAAACGATTCCGGGCAACCTGACGATCAACAACGCCACGGTGACGATGAACACCAACGCCGGCCAGATCGCGGCGACGAGCAATCTCGCGATCAACGGCGGCGGCACGATCACCTTCGCAAACTACACCGCGGCCGCGACGAACACGCTGAGCAGCATCGCCTTCAACAACCAGGGCGGCACGGGCAACCCGACCGTGGCGCTCGGCACGCCGACCGCGGCCAGCGCGCTGGTGCTGACCAGCGCGAATCCGATCACCGCGGTGAACGATAGCCTCGCGACCACGCCGCTCTTCTCGACCGGAGCGGCGGCGCTGACCTCGCTGCAACTGACCAACTCCGCGCCGGTCATCACGACCTCGGGCGCTTCGCCGAACCAACTTAACATTCAGGTGCCGATCACCATCGCGGGCGGCCCGATCGCCAAGGCCGGCGCGGGTTCGCTGACCTTGACCGGCGCGAGCACTTTCACGACCGGACTGCTGCTCAACGAAGGCAGCCTGATCCTCGGCGCGAGTTCGACGCCGACGACGGGTGCCGTCACCAGCGGACCGCTCGGCACGAGCACGCTCACGATTGCCGCGGGCACTTCGATCCTCAGCGATGGCACGGTGCGCACGGTGGCGAATCCGGTGTCGGTCGCGGGCGACTTTGCAATCGGCGGCGTCGTTACGGGCAATAGCGTGGCGCTCTCCGGCGCGATGGATCTTGGAGCCACGGGCCGCACGGTGAATGTGGCGAGCCCGGCGGTGACGGGCACCTTCAGCGGAGCGCTCGCCTCCACGGCCACCGGCACCGCTTTGACCAAGACGGGGCTCGGCACGCTGGTGCTGGCGAATGCGGCGAGCAACTTGAACGGCGCGGGCATCACCATTGCCGGCGGCGTGCTGCGCAACGGTGCGGAGAACGCGATCCCGGCGAACAGCCCGCTGACGGTCAACGCCGCGGCCGTCTACGACCTCGGCGGCAATGGCGAGAGTTTGCAGCAGATCGCCGGGGCCGGCGTGATTACGAACAGCGCCGCCGCAGCCGCACTGGTCATCGGCGGCACTAGCGCGGCGGATGTGACCTCGACGGCGAACTCGACGTTCTCCGGCGTCGTGACGAATGCAGCGAACGCGCTCAACCTGACGAAGAGCGGTCTCGGCACGGCGACGTTCACCGGGGCGAACACCTACACGGGGACGACGCTGGTGAACGCCGGCATCTTCAGCGCGGGCAATGATACCGCCCTCGGCACCTCGGCCGGCGGAACGACGGTCGCCGCGGGTGCGACGCTCTCCTTGCAGACAGGTCTCGCCATCGGTGCCGAAGCGCTCGTGCTCAACGGCACGGGTGCGGCCAGCCAGCTCGGCGCACTCGCCGTGCCTGCCGGGACGGCGAACTTCGCGGGTGCAATCGCGCTCGGCGCGGCCAGCCGGATCGGCACGGGAACGGGCGCGGTGCTCAACCTCACGGGTGGCATCACGAACAACGCCCTGCCGCTCACCTTCGGCGGCACGGGCCGGGTCAACGTCTCGGGCACCGGCATCACCGGAGCGGGCGCGGGCTCCGATCTCGTGATCGAAGATGGGGCGAAAGTGGTGCTCACCGCCGCGAGCAACATCGGCGGCACCGTCACGGTGAACAACGGCAACCTCGAGCTCGCGACGATCGCCGGCAGCATCAGCGGCACCACGGCCGTGACGGTGAATGCCAGCGGTTCCATCCTCTTCACCGGAGCGGCGTCGAACGCGCTCAACACCGCGCCGACGACGCTCAACGGTGGCCGTCTCAGCTTCGACACAAACCCGGCCGGCGTGAGCGAAACGCTCGGTGCGCTGACCATCGCGGCGCCTTCGATCGTCGACTTCGGTGGCGCGATCGGGAACGGCAACACGTTCAGCTTTACCAGCCTGAATCTCGCGCCGGGCTCCACGCTCTCGATCTACAACTGGAGCGGCTCGACCTACGAACCCGGCGGCATCGATCCGAACACCGACCCGCTGCAGGATCGCCTGCTCTTCACGCTCGATGCGTCGGCGAACGATCTGGCCGCGATCACCTTCTTCTCGGATAACGGCCTCACGGCGATCGCCTCCGGAACCCAAGTGGGTTATGCGCCGGGCGGCTTCGAGATCGTTCCGGTGCCCGAGCCGTCGAGCGCCGCGCTCATCGCCACGACCACGCTGCTCGGCCTCGCCGGCCTGCGCCGCCGTCGCCGGTAGCAGCGTAAAGAGCGGGGCTCGCGCACCGATTGTCGAAAGGTCAAAGTCGGCCCGCGTGTCTGCCCATTCTCCCGATCACTACGCCGCTCTCGGTCTCGACCGCGGCTGCACGCTGGCGCAAATCCGCGCCGCTTACCGGCTGCTCGCGAAACAGCATCATCCCGACGTCAACGGCGCGGCGCCGGAAGCAGTGGTCCGTTCGCAGGAGCTGAACGCGGCGCACGCGGTGTTGAGCGATCCGGCTCGCCGGCGCGCGTATGATCGCGAACTGGTGGACGCGGTGAAGAAGCCCGCGCCGGTCGGAAGACTCGAACGCAACATCGCGCAGGATGTATTTTTGCGGATCGAGGAGTTCCTGCGCGGAACTTCGCTGGAAGTCCACGTGAAGGATCCGGGAAACTCGCTGGGGAGTGAATCGTACGCGCTGGAGGTTCCAGAGGAGACGGCGCCGGGGGCGCGATTTCGCATTCCGCGCGAAGCTCCGTTCGAGGGCGGCTGGGTGGTGGTGCGGGTGAAGGCGCGACCCGGTGGACGTTTCAAAATCAAAGGGAGCGATCTGCGCACCGAACTGCGGATCAGCGCGCAACGGGCGACGAGCGGCGGGGCGGAGACCGTCGCGGGTGCGACGGGGCGACCGTTGCGCGTTCAGATTCCCGCAGGGATCGCACGCGGAGGAATCGTAGCCGTCGCCGGGGAGGGGCTGCCGAAGGCGCGCGGAGGTCGCGGCGATTTGCTCGTGCGGATCACTTATCGCCCGGAAGTGCGCATCGTGCGGACGTTTGGCCGCTGAGCGGGCGATGTGGAAACTATATGAAACCCCCGCTCGCTAAGTGCCCGATCCCTGCGATTGGTTCAGATGAAGACAACCTATGGCTTTTCGCGTCGGGGTCCGGATAAGGTGGCTGAGGAGTTGGCCGCGGTGCTTTCTAAAAAAGCGACTTTTGAGTTCAAGGCCTTGTTCACGATCGTTCACGCGAATCTAAAAGTGCGCAATGCGGCCAGCGGCGGTGAGGAGATGCTGCGGCTGCGCGCTTACGAAAAGCTGCAGAACCTCGTGCAGGCGGGTTATGTGAAAAAGACGGGCAAGGAATACCAGGGTGTCCCAGCGGGCCTGCAATCCTTCCTCGCGACCGCGGCGGAGCTGAATGAGAAATTCGCCGCCGGTCACCACAGCCGTCCGCCGGCTACACCCCTGGTCGCCACGAAGTAACCGCGGGAATTCCGCGGTTTACAGCAGTTCGGCCGCTCGTGCTGGTTCGTTCGCGGAGGAGAACTGCGCGAGCAACTCTCGGAGCTGAGCGCGGGTGTAAGCTTGCTTGATTTTGGCGATTTCGACGTTGGCCAACTGATCGCAACGCTCGTTGCCAGCGTGGCCAGCGTGGCCCTTCACCCAGCACCATTTCACCTCGTGCTGCGGGACGAGCGCGTCCAGTGCTCGCCAGAGATCCTCATTTTTGACCGACTGCCTGGCCTTGGTCTTCCAGCCATTGCGCTTCCATGTCTGGAGCCAGGTGGTGATACCGTTTTTTAGATATTCCGAGTCGGTGTGAAGCTCGACGGCGCAGGGTTCCTTCAGCGCGGCCATCGCTTCGATCGCGGCCTGGAGCTCCATGCGGTTGTTCGTCGTCGCGGGAACGCCACCGCTGAGTTCGCGGGTGAGTGCGCCGTAAGTCAGCACCGCAGCCCAGCCACCGGGGCCGGGATTGCCATGGCACCCGCCGTCGGTGTGAATGACCACCTTTTTCAAGCGATCCCGCTGCTGCTATCGCGAAGGCTAGTCTTCCGCCAGGCCGTGGCAGATTTTGAAGGGCATGCCGCTGCCGCAATAGCAGGGCTGCAGGTTCAACATCATGCGCTGGGGCTCGACGGGATCACCGGTCCAGACCGTCCACGCGTCCGGCACGAAAAGAATCTCCGGGCTTCGATCCGCGCGGGGTGTCACGTCGATCAGCGCGCCGTCGAGGCGGCGCCACACGCAGTGGAACTCGCCTTCGACGTAAGCGGCCGGCTGCTCGCGCATCCGCCATCCGTGCTGCACGGACCCGCCGTGGCGTTTCACCACGTCGGCTACGTTCTGGAAGCAGCGATCGGGCAGACAATTCTCACCGGGCTCCACCGGAACGTAATCCGGTGTGGCGGTGGAATTGATCTGCTTGGCGAGCTTGAGAATGCCCTTGGTGATCGGCGGCGCAGACGAACTGGGGCTAATCGCCATCAGGTCGGAGTGGTGGGCGAGGAAGCGGTGGCTTCGTTCTCCGGGGCGGGTGCAGAACCTGCCTCGAGTTTTTTCTGCCGCTTGGCGTCTTTCTTGGCCTTCTTCTCGAGGTCGCGCCGACGTTTTTCGAACTGATAGTTTGGTTTCGCCATAGGGTCCTACTTCTCGGTGCTTGCGGGTTGGCGGCTGAGTTTGCGCGCTTCAAATTCCGCGTTCAGTGCGGCGGCCGTTTCGATGTAAGTCGCGAGGGCGGCGGGAACGCCGCGATATTCTTTGCCGGTGCGTTTGACCACACCCGCTTCGACGAGATTCTGCAGCTTTTCGTAAGCGCGCAGGCGGAGCATCTCCTCGCCTCCGCTGGCCGCGTTGCGGGCCTTGAGGTTCGCGTGGACGATCGTAAAGAGCGCCTTGAACTCGAACGTCGTCTTCTCAGAAAGCACGGTTGCCAACTCCTCTGCTACGCGGTCCGGACCTCTACGGGAAAAACTGCTGGTTGATTTCATCCCTCCTTTTAGCAGAAGTGCGCGAGAAAGCGAAGGAGCGTTGCACTTTTTGTGTAATAGAGCGTTTTTTCGGGGAGACAGCGCAGCGAGCGATCAGGCGAGTTTACGCCACGCGCGCACGCCCATCGCCAGCGCGGCGACGCCAAGCCCGGCGGCGAGGCCGGTCCACATGCCGATCGGGCCGTGTCCCTGCCAGATCCCGAGCGCGGCTCCGGCAGGCAGGGCGACGAGCCAGTAGGCGATGAACGCGATCCAGGTGGGCACGCGCACGTCGTTCACGCCGCGCAACGCATGCGCGGAGACGACCTGAAGACCATCGAAAAGCTGGAAGACCCCCGCGACGAGCAGTAGCCGCGCGGCCATCTCCACCACCCCGTGGTCGCTCACGAACTGCGCGGCGATTTCCCGACCGAAGAGGAGAAACGCGAGCGTGGAGAGCGCCATGAAGCCGATGCCAAAAAGCCAGCCGCCGAAGAGTACGCGATGGAGCCGCGGCCGTTCGCCGGCGCCCACGATCTCGCCGACGCGCACGGTGATCGCCATGGCCACACCGAGCGGCACCATGAAGGCGGTGCCCGCGCAGGTGATCGCCACCTGATGCGCGGCCAGCGGCACGACGCCGAGCGTGCCGATGAGCAAGGCCGCAACGGCGAAGGCGGTGACTTCGGTGAGAAGCTGCAGGCTGGCCGGGAAGCCGATCGCGAGCAGGCTCCGGAAAGCCGCCCAGCGGCACGGCGCGAGCCAGCGCGGCGGAGTCCACCGCCGAACGAGCGGCGAGCGCGTGAGCCACTGGAACATGGCGACCGCCACCACGATGCGCGACACCAGCGTGGCGTAACCCGCGCCTTCCAGACCCAGCGCGGGAAAGCCCCAGTGGCCGTGGATCCAGAGCCAGTTGAGGAGGACATTCAGCCCCACGCCGCCGAGCATGATCCAGAACGGGCGCCACGGATGATTCAGCGCGTCGGCGTGATCCTTCCACGCCATCGAGAGCAGCGCGGGCACGAGCGAGATGGCGCAGGTCACCAGATAGGTCGGCGCCATGGCCACCATCTCCGGCGGCTGCCCGAGATGCCCGAGCAACGGCAAACCGAGTACTACCAGCGCGGCCACGAGCAGGCCGAAGCCGAGCGCGAGCCAGGTGCCGTGCCGCAGAGCTTCCTCCGCGTCCGCCGGGCGATTGGCTCCGCTGGCTTGGGAGACGCGCACGGAGATCGACGTGAGCAGGCCGATGCCCAGTACGAAGGGCACGATGAGCAGCATGTTGGCAAACGTGGCCGCGCCGAGCTGGATCACGCCGAGCTGGCCGACCATCACGGTGTCGGCGACGCCCATGAGCATCTGGCTGAGCTGACCCGCGATGAGTGGTAGCGCGAGTTTCAGCGTGTCGCGATTTTCCCGCGCAAACGAGGGCCACGGCTGTGCGGAAGCCGTGGGCAGAGCAGGGGATGGAGGACGAAAAAGAGCGGGCATAAGCCGGGCTGGTCAGGAGTGAGAGGACACCGCGGGCCGCTGGGAAAAAAAGAAACCCACCGCCTGCGAATGCCGGAGCGGTGGGTCGAGAAACTGGAGTCGCGTGCTGCTTTTAGAACTCCGATCGAACGCCCACCGCGGCTGCCGGGAGACCGGCAGGGAATTCGGTGTTAATGATATAGGCGTCGACTTTCATGAGGCAGAGCGTTCGCCGCGGCGGCTCGAGTTGTCAACCGCCGAGACCTCCAGCGTTATGCCTTCGCGGCCACCGGTCCCAGGAACTCCGTAGAATCCTTCTCCGGCGTGAACGCTACCGCGGATTCGGGGATGTGGGCAGTTATCGCGCGGCCGCTTCTACCCTAAAACGAACCGTCGATCGACTGCACCACCTCGGCGAGGAGCTGTGCCTCCATTTCCACGAGATGAGTCCGCTCGGGGAAACGCCCCTCCTGCACATCGGCGATGTATTCGCCGAAGGCCGCGATGCGTTCCGCCTGCAAGCGGCGATGCTCCGCGGAAAAATCGCGGTACGCCTTGGCGTGGCGCGGCGGGCGCTCTTCGTAATCGCCGAGGATGTCGTCGGAGAAAAGAAACTGCGTGTCGCAGCCGCTGCCGGAGCCGAGCGACATGAGCAGCAGCTGGGTCTGCGAACACAGCCAGCGCGCGAGATTGTGCGGGACGACTTCGAGCTCCGCGGCATACGCGCCCGCATTCTCCAGGGCCTTCATTTCGCGGTAGAGTTCGCGCGCTTCCTCCACTGTCTTGCCGATCGCCCGGTAGCCCGTCCACGTCACATGCCGCGGCACCAAGCCGAGATGCCCGACGACCGGAATGCCTTCGCGCGCCATGGCCTCGACGATCGACGGGCTCGACGAACAGTAAACCGAACTGGCACCGGCTTCGAGCGCGCGAAAACCCACCCGGATCGCCTCCTGAGGCGACGCGAGCCCATGCGGTGTCGCCGCCGAAAGAAAGCTGGCCGGGGCCGCAGCGACGAGCAACGGCAGCCGCGCCTGCGCCTCGGGCGAGTCGAAGCTGCAGCTCATCAAGTCGACGCCCGCCGCTTCCGCCGCCGCCGCTTCCTCCGGCGATTTCACGTGAATATGCGTGAGGCAGCGTTTGCCCTTCATCTGCTGGAGATCGTAGACCGTGTACTTTTTGCGAGGGCGGAGCATGCTCGCCAAGAGTTACAAAAACGGGCCGGTGAATTCAATGACCTTGCCGGTCGATCCTTCGGCGTCAGCCGACCTTCACCCCGCGCAGCCGCTTCATCCCCGGCGTGATCGCGGGCAGCACCTCCCCCAGGGTGTTTGCCACCGCAAAGTCCCCCGGCCGCGCCATGCTGCCGAGCAGCTCGATGAGCGGATCCCAAAAGCGCAGCCCGGCGCGATGCTCCCGGTTGAAGATCACCACGGGTTTCCCCTCCATCAGCGGATTTTTCTGGTGCTTGAAAATCATCAGCGCCAGCAACTCCTGTACGGTCCCGGCGCCACCGGGGAAAATGATGAACGCATCCGAGTGCTCGATCATCACCTCCATGCGCGTGTAAATATCCGGGCGCAGCCAGAAGCTGGAGAGCCCATCCGGCAGCCCCTCGAGCTGGATGATGTGCGGCACATTCGAGCCCGCCGTCCAGCCCCCGGCCTGCACCGCGCCCTTCACCACCGCGCCCATGATCCCGGAGCGGCCCGCCCCCGAGACGCAGCCGATCTTGTTTGCCGCGAGCATCGCCCCGAGCGCCTCGCCATCGGCGAGATACTGCGGATCTTCCAGCGACGCGGAGCAAAACACACACGCGCTGCCCACGTAGTCCGCCGGAATCGGCGTCTCGAGAATCGTCGCCTCGCTCTCCTGGATCGGATGCCGCCCCGCATCCGGCAGACCCTGCGCCTTCACCCGCTCCAGCGCTTCCACTACCTCCTCCGGCGAGTTCACCGTAAGCAGGAAATCCTCGAAATTCTGCCGCACCGTCTCCATCGCGTGCAGGTGCGCCAACACGGCGAAGAAAGGATTCCACGACCGGTCCTCGTTCATGATCACCGTTGGCTTGCCCGCCAGATTCGCATCCAGCGTCTGAAAGCCCACGAAGATCGAGATCGCCTTGAACATATCCTCCAGCGTCGCCCCCGGCGTGAATACGAACGCATCCGACTCGATGATCTTCTTCTCGATATTCGAGAGCGTGATCTGCTGATCGCCGTTCGCGTTGTAAATATCCCAGCCCTTCGCAAAGAGCAGATAGAGCAGGCGCGCACGCGAAGCTCGATTGGGGTCGTCGGGTCCGAGGACCGTTCCGGAAAGTCTGAGTTTGGCCATGAATATCCTTGGTGCGCGGAGCATGGAACAACCCCGCGGCGAAAATCCAGCATCGCCGTCCGCTATTCCGCGCCAGCCGGAGAAATGCCCGTTTCGCCGCCTGCGGCAACGCGCATCTGTTCGGCGCGGCTTGACGGGCGGAGATTCGTCGATTGAGCCGCGCGGCGTTGTGCGATAATGCTGCGGGATTCCGTTTCTCCCCGTTGCCATGCTCCACTCTCGCCGCGATTTCTTAAAGTCAGCCTCGGCCGCCACGCTCGGTGCGCTGGCGGCGGGGCACCCCCGGCTTTTCGCCGCGCCCGCGGAGAAACTCGTGGCCACTGCGGATACCGTCATCGTGCTCTGGATGGCGGGCGGGATGGCGCATACGGAGACGTTTGACCCGAAGCGGTATGCGCCATTTGAGAAAGGCATGCAGCCAAACGGGGTGCTCTCCACTTTCCCGAGCATCCCGACGGCGATCGATGGGGTGAGCTTCTCGGAAGGGCTGGAAAAAGTGGCAGCCGTGATGGATCGCGGGACGGTGCTGCGCTCGAGCGTGGCGGCGGATCTGGGGTTCATCCTGCACTCGCGGCATCAGTATCACTGGCACACGGGGTACGAGCCGCCGCAGTCGGTGGCGGCGCCGCATCTCGGGTCTTTCATGGCGCGGGCGCTGGGGCCACGCGATCCGGCGGTGCCGGCATTCATCAATATCGGGCAGCGTTTCGATCTCGGGGAAGGGGAGGAGCTGAAAGCGTTCACGACCGCGGGTTTCCTCGGGAGCGAGCATGGGCCGTTCAATATTCCCTTTCCGCACGATGCGGCGGCGGCGGTGCGGCCGCCGGCGGGGATGACGCCGGGGCGCTTCGAGGATCGCAACCGCTTCTACAAACGGCTCTTGGAAGCGAGTCCGGTGGGGCAGCACGGGAGTGCTTATCAGCGCGAGTCGTTTCTGCGCGCGATGGATAATGCGCACCGGCTGCTCAGCTCGCCGGCGGCGCGGGCGTTCGATCTCTCGCTGGAGCCGGCGGCGAGTGTGGCGAAGTATGTACCGGCGGGGTTCGACGCGAAGAACATCGACTCGGCGAAGCAGAACCGCGACGGCGATTACGAGGCGTCGACGGTGGGGCGCTTCGGGCTCGGCTGTCTGCTCGCACGGCGGTTGGCGGAAGTGGGCGCCCGGTTCATCGAGGTGACCACGGAATACATTCCGTTTCTCAACTGGGACACGCACGAGAATGGGCATGCGCGGCTGGTGAACATGAAGAAGATGATCGATGCACCAATCGCGCAGCTCGTGCTCGATCTGGAAGAGCGCGGCCTGCTCGACCGCACGTTGATCGTACTGGCGAGCGAATTTTCCCGCGACATGATGATCGAAGGTCGGCAGGACTCGCAGCTTCGCACGCAGGCTCGGGTGCCGGAGACGATCGAGGATCCGAAGCATTACGGGATGCACCGCCACTTCACGGAAGCGGGGTCGGTCCTGCTCTTCGGCGGCGGAATGAAACGCGGCTACGTGCATGGGGAGACGGCCGATGAGCGACCGTGCAAGGTGGTGCGCGACCCGGTGCCGATCGAAGACCTGCACGCGACGATCTACCGCGCGATGGGCATCTCGCCAAAGCTCTCGTATTTGATCGAGGAGCGTCCCTTTTACGTGACGAAAGACGGGCTCGGAAAGCCAGTCACGGGGCTCTTCGCTCGCGCTTAGCCCGGCCCGCCCCTTGCCGGCATCCCGGCGAATTGAGAGCAGACAGCGGGCGGCAAAACTATTTGTCGGAATGACGGGGAGTCGCGAGATACTGGCACGCTTCGTTCTGCATTTTCTAGAAACCGCTGCTCGTTTTATGCGTCCACGCCCCCCCGTTTATCTCCGCTTCCTCCTTTTGTTCGGCTTGGGTCTCCATGCCCTCACGGCTTGCGCGGAACCCGATGTCGTATCACTCGTCCTCGTCGATGGTGACATGCGCAGCGATTGGCCGGATCGTGGCGTCGTCGCCATCCGCCGTGCGGGCACGACGGGCGCGTTGAGCGTCAATTTCAGCATCGCCGGAACCGCCACCCGCGGGACCGATTACACGGCCGCCGCCGGCGACACGCTGGTCATTCCCAGCGGCGATCGCGAGGCATGGCTGGAATTTTCACCGACAGGCCACACGCTCGAGGTGGCCGCGAAGACGATCACCGTCACGCTTTCCGCAGGAACCGGATACAACATCACGCCGGACGTGCTGCAACGAACCGCGGCGCTCACGCTGGCCAATGTTTCGACGCTGCCATCGACCAAGGCGGCGGTGCGCTTTCTCGTGCAGGCGGGCTTCGGACCGAGTGGCGATCTCAAAGACGTTCAGAACGTGACGAAGAAAGGTTTCGATCGATGGATCACGGAACAATTTGCCGCGCCGGTGGGCCTGCATCAGGGGACAGTCGCGCTCCACGCCCCGTCGAAGAAACAGGGCAACGGAGCCAAACCGCTGGCGTGGTGGGCGCGCGCGATGAATCCCTCGGCGACGGCGGACGTCTTGCGGCAACGAATCGGTTTCGCGCTCAGCGAAATCTTCGTCATCTCGGATCGTCTCGACGAGATTGGCAACGAACCGGTGGGCATGGCGAACTACTACGACATGCTGCTCAAAGGCGCGTTCGGAAACTACCGTGACCTTCTCTATAAAGTGGGCAGCCATCCGTGTATGGGCGCGTATCTCAGTCATCTGCAAAACGAGAAGGGCGACCCGGAACTGGGGACGTTTGCGGATGAAAACTTCGCGCGGGAGGTCATGCAGCTTTTCACCATCGGCCTGTTGCAGCTGAATCAAGACGGTACGCCCATCCTGGTTGATCAGCAGACCGTGCCGACTTACGATAACACCACGGTGGCAAACATGGCGCGAGTCATGACCGGGTTTAGTTACGGCGGACCGAAGGCGAAGGGCTTCTACTGGGCGGACGCTAACTACACGGTGCCGATGCGGATGTGGGATGAGTTTCACGACATGGGCGCAAAGACCTTGTTGAATGGGGTGACTTTGCCTGCCCACCCGCCGCTCGCGGAAGATGCGCGTGATTTGGGAACCGCCGGCCTCGCCGATTACAGTGCGGCGATCGATTGCCTGTTCAACCATCCGAACACGCCGCCCTTCATCTGCAAACAGCTCATTCAAAAGCTCGTGACCTCGAATCCGACTCGGGAATACGTGAGCCGGGTCGCCGCAATATTCATCAACAACGGAGCCAGTATCCGCGGCGACTTGAAGGCGGTGATTCGCGCCATCCTTCTCGACCCCGAAGCGCGAGATCCGCTGGTAGCCAATGATCACATCGCCGGCAAAATGAAGGAGCCGTATCTCCGCACGGCTAATCTGGTCAAGGCAACCCGCGCCAGACCGGCCAGCGGCGTCTTTCTGATGAACTATCTCGGCGAGGTACATTTTCAGGAACCGTTGTCCGCGCCGAGTGTCTTCAATTTCTTCAAGCCGAGTTATGCACCGGCGGGCCCGGTCAACGACGCGGGCTTCGTCGCGCCGGAGTTTCAGATCGTCAATTCGGTTACGGCCTTCAGTGTCCCGAATTATTACGACGATTCTTTGGAATACGGCTTCAACCGGTGGAATGGCGGGCGCCGCGATGCGGTGAAACCTCTCCTGACCGCGGAACTGGCCCTGGTGAACAACGTGCCGGCGTTGCTGCGGAGACTTGATTTGCTCCTGACGGGCAGCACGCTGCCGAACGAACAACATCAAGTCATCCGCGAAGCAGTGGAGGCGGTCACTCCGGAAATGTGGGAGTGGAAGCTCCAACGGGTGCGGCTCGCGATCTATCTCATCGCCACGTCGCCGGAATTTGGAGTCATCAAGTAACCATTCTCGTTTATGTCTCAACCCATCTCCCGCCGTCGCTTTCTCGGTCAGGTCAATTGCGCCGCGATTAGTTCGCTGCCGATTCTCAGCACGCTGCTCAATCTCAAGCTCGCCGGGACGCTGGCCGCCGACACTTCGCCCACCGATCACCGAGCGCTGGTGTGCCTCTTCTTTTCGGGCGGTATGGATAGCTTCAACGTCCTCGTGCCGCACGGGCCATCGGAGTATGCGGAATACAAGCGGGTGCGGGGTGGCGTCGCGCTGCCGCAAGCGAGTCTGCTCGGGATCAATCCGCTCGGTTCGCCGGGGCTGCAACTCGGTCTGCATCCCGGCCTTCCCGAACTGAAGAAGCTCTTCGACGACGGCCACGCCGCGTTTGTCTCGAACGTCGGGACACTCATCGAACCGATCACTAAGAATGACTATGACAACGACTTGAAGCGGTTGCCGCTCGGGCTCTATTCGCATTCTGATCAGATCGAGCAATGGCATACTTCGCTGCCGCACACGCGGTCGTCCAAAGGATGGGCCGGCCGGGTGGCAGACATGCTGCGCAGCCTGAATACGAACGACAATGTCTCGATGAACATTTCGCTCTCGGGGTCAAATACCTGGCAAAGTGGCGACTCCGTTTATGAATACACCGTAGGGACGGAAGGTGCGGAACCGCTGAATCAATACGACCCTTCCAACACGGACCCATACAGCACCGTGCCGATTCGCACCAAGGCGATCGACTCGCAGTTGGGCTTTCAATACCAGCATCTGCTCCAGCAAGCGTTCACGGCCAGGAAGCAAGGGGCGCTCGACGCCTATACTCTTTTCAACCGGGCGACGGCAGACGAGATTCCGGGTGTCATATTTCCCGATACCCATCTCGGCCGGCAACTCAAGATGGTGGCGAAAGCCATCGGCGGCCATGAAATGCTCGGGCAGTTGCGGCAGACATTTTTCGTGGAATACGGCGGCTGGGATCACCACGACAGTCTGATTAAATCCCAAGGCGAGATGCTGCCCGAGGTGGATGCGGCGATCAAAGCCTTCTACGCCGCGCTGACCGCGCTCGGGAGGCAAAACAACGTCACGCTCTTCACGGCTTCCGATTTCGGGCGGACACTGACGACCGATGCCGCGGGGACCGATCACGCGTGGGGGGGAAATCAATTCGTGGTCGGCGGCGCGGTTCGCGGCAACCGAATCTACGGCCGGTATCCGGACCTAGAACTCGACAACCCGCTCGACGTCGGCCGTGGCCGGCTCATCCCGCAAGTCTCGGTCGATAGTTACTTCGCCGAACTCGCGCTTTGGTTCGGGGTACCGAAATCGCGGCTGACCGAGGTGTTCCCGAACCTCGGAAATTTTTACAGCGCCGGCAGTTCCACTCCGCCGCTTGGCTTTGTCGCCTAGCTCCCGCCCTGGCAGGGTGCTCGATGCGCGGGTGAAGCGGATCGGTCTCGCCGTCGTGGCCGCCATTCTGCTTGGGGTGGCGATCGTGGCCATGCGCTCGGCTTCAGACCGGGGAGTTTCCATCCCGCCGCCGCCGGTCGCGGCGGTGGTGGTGGAGGTCACGCCGATTCCTTCCGTGCCACTGCGAGTGCTGCCGAGTTTTCCCGCGCCGGCGGCGGCGGCGGCGAGTCCCGGCACCACTCCGGGCTCGAATTCTCGAACCGCGGGTTCGCCGCTCGCGGCGGAACTCAATGCGCAAAGCGGTTCGCCCGAACGCGATGTCCAGGTTTTGCACGAAATGCTCCGACAATATCTGCGGCTGCTGCACAGCCGGCAGGGGCTGCCCATCGGCAATGACACCGATCTGCTTCGCGCCCTCACGGGGCACAACCCGATGAAGTTGGTCATTCTCCCGCCCGATCATTCGGCCGTCGGGGCCGATCGACGCCTGCGCGACCGCTGGGGCACGCCTTACGCGATCCACCCGCGGGGAAATTCTGCCTACGAAATCCGCTCGGCCGGCCCGGATCGGAAGCTCTTCACCGCCGACGATCTCGCCGCCAATCCGGCTCCCGCTGCCGCACCCGCGGCGGATGACGACGAGGCGCCAGGAGAAGCGACGCGTTGACCGCCCGGCTCGCGCTGGACAGGGTGCGGCGGGTCGCCTAGTTTCCGCGGCCTTTTTCCAATGAACCCCAAGTCCACCCGCGTCGTCATCGGCATGAGTGGCGGAGTTGATAGCTCCGTCGCCGCCTACCTGCTCAAGCAGCAGGGTTACGACGTCGTGGGCGTGACGATGAAGGTCTGGCCGCAGGATTGCATCTCGCGTGCGGAGGACAAGTGCTGCGGGCCGCAGGCCATCGCCGATGCGCGCGGGGTGGCGCACGCGCTGGGCATTCCGCATTACGTGGTGGATGAGTCGGTGAACTTCGAGCGCGCGGTGATCGACTATTTCACCGACGAATACCGCAACGGGCGGACGCCGAATCCATGCGTGATGTGCAATGAGAAGGTGAAATTTGGCAACCTGTGGGGAAAGGCAAAGTCCGTCGGCGCGGATTTCATCGCCACGGGGCACTACGCGATCGTGGAGCATCATGCGGACCGGTCGGTGCTGCGGCGGGGCAAGGATCCGCGCAAGGATCAGTCGTATTTCCTCTTCAGCCTGCGGCAGGCGCAGCTCTCGCGGACGCTCTTCCCGCTTGGTGAGATGGAGAAGCCGGAGATTCGCAAGATCGCGCACCAGCTCGGGCTGAAGGTGGCAGACAAGGTGGACAGCCAGGAGATCTGCTTCGTGCCGGGGAATGACTACAAGGCGTTCCTCAAGTCGCACCTCGGCGAAGGCGAATTTCATCCCGGCGGCATCTACGACAAAGCGGGCAATCGCGTCGCGGAGCACGAGGGCATCGAGATGTTCACCATCGGCCAGCGCAAAGGGCTGCCGGGCGGGAGCCCGCGGCCGATGTACGTCATCGACATCGATCCCACGACCAGTCGCGTGATCGTGGGCGAAGCCGAGGATCTGATCACGGAGGAATTCGAGATCGATCACACGCTGTGGCACGGCGACGCCAGCAAGCCGTTCGAGGTGACGGTGAAAATTCGCTATGCTCATCCGGGCGCGACGGCCACGGTTTTCCCCGGCGAAAACGGCACGGCTCGCGTGCGCCTGCACACGCCACAACGCGCCGTCACACCCGGCCAGGCGGCAGTGTGCTACCGCGGCGACGAAGTGCTCGGCGGCGGGTGGATCGCGCGGCAGCAGGCGGGGCTCAGCCTGGCGTCGGAAGTAAAGATCTCAGCCGGAACGATGCAGTAGCCGCATTTCAGGCGGTGGTTTCCGGGCATTGCGGCGGCTGCCGGGCTATTGAAAGTCGTAGATCACCGCGCGCTGGCAGTTCGGCTTGAAGGATTTTTCCACGAAGTCGAGGTGCAGCGGGTGGACCTGGTAGGCGGCTTCCTGTTCCTTGCTTTCGAAAGTGAGATTCAGCGCGACCTGGTAGCTTTGATCCACCACGTCGCGGTGGCTCGGGACCATGTGGCCGACGTGGAAGCTCTGAATGAGCGGGATGGGGCGCAGGTATTTTTCGGCGCCGGCGACGAGTTCGTCGGCGGCGTTGGGGAGTTCGGCTTTGGTCCAGAAGATGACGACGTGGGAGAGCATGGGTTGGATGGGTCGTGGATTGGGTGAGGGCGATGTCGTAAGCCAATCGCCACGTCCCCAGCAACCCCACAGAATCCCTCCGGACCTGTCGACCGACCGCTCCTGCTTTGGCTTATAGCACAAGCTCCGCGGCGATCCTCGCTGAGGCAGAGGATCTGAACCCGCGGCGGGATGGGGAGGGGAGCGCGGTGCTGATCGCATCTGCTGGGGTCGCGGAAAACTTTACCGACGCAGCGGGTTGACGATTCGCCCACGACCGCGTTTCCTAAGCCTTGCATGAAGACGTTTCTTTTCTTCGTCACCGGAGCGCTCCTCGCGGGGATGATGCCGGCGGTGCAGGCAGCAGATCCTTACACGCTGTTCCAGGCGAAGGCTTCGTTGACGGTGACTAAGACTACGTTCAATCAGGAATTTTTCACCTTCAAAGCGTCGGCGAGAACCTTTGCCACGAGCGACGTGATCAACCTCGCGCTCGGTCGTCCGATCGGCACGAAGGTGACCGAAGTGCTCGCTCTTGCCGTCTTTGTCGAAGGGCCGGGCGTGGTCGCAACGCCGAAGACGCAGTTGATCGTCTGCCAGATCGACAAGGTGACCAAAGTGATCACGAGGGTCGCTACCGTCGCGACGATTACCGATCTGGAATACAGCGCGGTGACCCTGCCGAAATCCGCGAGCAAGGGGCAGGGGATCGGGACGGTGCAGATCGTGGAAACGCCAGCCGGTGGAATCTCGGCGAATAACAAATTCTTTCCTACCACCCTGCGCGGCGCGGCGATCGGCAAGGCAACAGCGTCCACCACAGCGGGGGAACTCAACGCCTTCGCCGTGGCCACCACCGGACTCGCCGGGCCGGTGAAAGTGCGTTTCACTACAACAAGGAACGCGACGGCGGAGGATTTCGAGGGGATCGCGATCAAGAGCGCCTTCAGTGCGGGCAGGAAGCTCGGCGTCCTAACTTTCTGATTTCCGGCGATGAAAAAGCTTTTCCTCACTCTCTCCAGCGCGCTGCTCATGACGATGGTGGTCACCGCCGCTGAATTTTATGTCTACCCGGCGACGGTGAAACTGCCGGTAGTGCGAGTGGTCAACAACGTCACCGAAACGCGGACCCTGGTTTCGGCAGACATCGTGAACATCGCGCTCGGACGCCCTCTGGGCACGAAGCTGGATCGAGGCAAATATCTCGCGCTGACCGGCAACGACAACGAATTGGCTCCCGCGGGTAGCCTCGTAATTTTCGACAGCACGATGAATCGCATCGACACGGTGATCGGCAACATGAGCGCCATCAATTTCCTTTATGACGACGATGGGCGCGGCGCCAAAGCCACGGGTGTTCTGACCGGGACGTTCGCGGAGGTCGGCAATCCGGCGGTGGCAAAGTTCTTTGCGACCTCGACGCTGTATTTCGCCGGGTCGTCGTCCGCCGGTCCCGCGGATCCTTTCGATTTCCGACCGAGCGGCAGGGGTTCCTCGACGATGGTCAATGGCCGGATCAAATGCATCTTCACCCCGAAAGACGGCACGGCGACGGCCTTCGAGGGGCTTGTGGTGAAAGGAACGGTTTCCGCAGGGGGCAAACCGGCGGTCATCGACGTGCCGTAGTCGTCAGGGTTTGAACTCGCGGCGGCGGAAGGCCAGCCAGCCGACGAGCAGGAGGAGGAGATTCAGCGCCGTGAGCTGGAGCAGGTCGCGGAGGATTCGTTGATCGGGGATGATTTGGTTGAAGCAGTTCATCCACGTCGCCAGACGGCTGGTGATCGAGTATTCGCGGATCAGGGCGAGCTGCGGGAGGCGGCGCAGCGAACCTTCGGCGAGCAGGTAGGTGAGCACACCGGCGGTGGCGGTCGCGGGCTTCATCCGGAAGCAGGAAAGCGCGAGGCCGAGCAGCGCGACCGTGACGAGACACGGTGGGAGGAGAGTGATCGCGAGGAGGTAGCGCTGGAGCCCTTCGCCGGGCGGGAAAGTGCCGAGGATATTCTCCGCGACGATGATCACGTAGAGTGGACCAGGGCCTTCGAAGATAAGTCCAAAAAACAGCGACGCGAGACCGGCCAGCGCACCCATGGCGAGCGCGTAGACCGCGACGCCGAATGCCTTTTGCAAATAGAGCCGGGCACGGGAAACCGGGCGGCACAGTGCCATGCGCAACGTGCCTTCCTCCGCATCCTGACCGAGCAAATCGGCACCGATCAAGGCGATGAAAAAGGTCCCGACGGTCATGGCGGCATTGGCCACGAGGTAGCTCCCGCTGGTCAGGCCGGAGAAGGCATTCTCCACGTCGATGTGCAGCCGCCGCGCATCGTGGAGGAGCATCGCCCGGGCCGCGGGGTGGCGGTAGGCGAGTGAGAGGACGAACTCGAAAGCGAGCACCGCGGCGAAACCGAGCCGGGCGCGTGGGCGGGCGAAAAGGCGCCGGAGTTCTCCACTGAGCTGCCAGAGAAAGAGCCTCATGCTGGCATCGTGGAAACCAGCGAATCGCGGAGTCGGGCCAACAGATGGGCCACCCCTTCGCGGAACGGGAGATGGCTCGCCTCGCGTGGATCGACGGGCTCTTGAAAATGGAACGACCGGACCAGACCGAAGCGCCCCGGGTCGACGTCCATACGACACGGGACGATGAGCGCGCCGCTGCGCATCGAGAGGAGCGCAGCGCCGGCGTGGAAGGCGCCCAGCCTGGAGTTGCTCGCGCCCTCCGGAGTTAGGTAGACACTCCGCCCTTGCTTCAACTTCGCGGCCAGCGGCCACACGGGATTTCCGTGGTCCACGACGATCGCCGGGCAGCGCGAGAAGTGCTCGAGCTTCCGCAGCACGGGCAGCTTGCGCAGTCCCGGCCAGGCGAGTAGTGCGGGCCATTCACCCAGTCGCTGGCGGATCGCGGGCAGGGCGAACCAGGCGTCGTAATCGGTCGGGTGATTCGCCGCGAAAATCAGCGGACGGGTCGCAGGCAATTCGCCGCAGACCTCGCAGCTCCAGCCGATCCCGCAGCCCAGCACGGAAGTCAGCACCCGCAGGGCAAGGAACTCGGCCGAGTCGAACATCGCCGACATCTCAGCGCATGGTCCGCGGTTTTGGCGAGCCTTCGCTTACTGGCTCGGGGGGCTGACTTCGCGGACGGTGGCGCCGTGGGGGTCGCTGAGGATGAGCAGGGAGAGGCGCTCGACGGAGCGCAGTTCGGACGGGGCGAGCATCGGGTAATCGAGGCCCGTGGCACCGCCGGCGTTGTTGGCTCGGGCGGGCAGGGGGCGGGGTGGTTCGGGCGTGAGGCTGCTGTTCAGGCTGGCGTAGTCGAAGCGGCCGCGGAGGTCGGTGTAGCCGTCTTTGAAGAAGCGCACCTGGCCGTTTTTCAGCCGGGCATAGACTTTGACGTAAGCCTTGGTCACGGGGCGATCCGCGGTGGAGTCGCGGAGGTCGAGGCGGCCGTAATTTTCGGCGAGCGCGAGCTTGAGGGTGTTGGCGTGATAGGGCTGCGCCTTGCGCTGGCCGGCACCGAGCACTTCGACGAGCACGTTGGATTTGGCGAAGACATCGGGGAGCGGCAGGTCGAGTGCGGTGCGATCGGCAGGGAGCGTCTGCTTGTCGGTGCGCGTCGGTTTGATGATCGAAAAACGACTGGCGTCCTGCGTGACGAAGGGGCTCGCGCTGAAGAGGAACTCGGGGTCCATGAGGTAATAGTTCACGGTCACCTCGCGCAGGTTTTTCCAGGCGAGCGAGAGGGTGCGGTTCTCCACCTTGAAGTCGAACGTCGGTTCGCTCGCGGCGAGTTCGCTTTGCGGCGGGGCTTTCTCCGCGGGGCGCGCGGGCTGGCGGCCTTCGATCTCATCGAGCTGCGCGAGCACTTCGGCGAAGAGCTTCCGCCAGCGGTCCACGGGATATTCGGCGTAACCCGCGGCGATGGTCCGCGCCTCGGCGGTTTGCGCTTCGTAGAAAGCCGCCGAGCACCGCAGGTAGTCGTATTGCAGCCGCGTGGTGAGCGACTCGGGCTGGAGCGCGCGCAGGCGGGTGAGCGCTTCCTCGATGCGATCCTGGAGGAAGAGGTAATAAACGACGCTGAGCTGATCGGCGGCATCGAGCGCGGGTTTGTGCGCGAGGATGTCGAGCAATTGCCGGTATTGTTCGAGGAAGACGGGGTTGGCGATCTGGTGCTCGGCGCCGATGCGGTGCGCGCGCTGGTTCACGAGCGGCGAATATTCGAGATGCTCGAAAGCGCGACGCTCTACGGGATCGATGCGGAGCAACGGAGAGTCCAGCCACGGGCCGCAGGCGGCGACAAATTCATCCTGATGCCGCAGCCATTCGCGCAGCGCGGGAGCGTCGTCGTGGAGCAGCGCGTAGCGATAGATCGGCTCGCTCCAGATGTGATGCTGCGCGAGGAACGCGGTGAGCTTGCGGAAAAAGGCGGCGCTTTTGCGCGCGCGCCAGGCGATGGCTTCGAGGTCGAGCCGGGCGAGGTTGCGCTTTTCGAGAAACGAAAACACCTCGGCGTCGGTGGCGTATTGCGACACGTAATCCCACGAGGTGGTGTCTTCGGTGGTGAGCTTTTTCACCACGCGGAAGGTGAGCGACTGTCCGCCACCGGCGGCGATCCCCTTGCGCGAAACGTGGACGGGGTAATGCGCGAAAGCCTTCTCCGCGGCGGCCGGAAAGTAGAAGAAGTATTCGAGCGTCTGCGTGGTGAACGGCTCGAGACGGAAGCGGCGACTCTCGGTCGCCTTGCTGCCTTGCGCGGGCAGGGAGCCCTCGGGAATTTGCACGAGGAGATCGAGTTTCTGCGCGGTCGAGCGCGGATTTGTCACCACCACATTCGCGCCGTAGAGCACGCCGGGCAGGAACTCCGCGGTCACGTATTTGTCGGACTGCTCGTTGCCGTCCTCGACGTAACGATCGTCGGCGCGGAAGAAGTTTTCGCTGACCAGCAGGCCCGCGCCCGCGCCCGCTTCATCGGGCGGCGTAGCCGTAGCCGGCTGGATTTGCTGGTGGTAGGCGAGCAGGGGGCTGCCGGCGGTCAGCGTGTAGGTGGTGCCCACGGTTTTTGTGGTGTGTTTCGCGGCCACGAACGGGAGGTCGGTGACGGCGAGCGCGAGCAGGATTTCGGTGAAGCTGCGATGGGCTTCGGCGAGGTGCTCGCTGAGAAATGGTGCCTTGCCATCCCACGCCGCGAAGTCGCGCCAGAAGGCATTCACGGTGACGAGATCGGCGACCTGTTCTTCGATCGGGAGGCGGTAGTAATTGTTCTCCGCCCATTCTTTGGTCGGCCCGAGTTCGCGGAAATACGCGCGCACTTCACTGCGGAGCCGTTGCGTTTCCGCGGCGTCGAAAGCGAGAAGTGCGGGAGCGGCCGGAAGGTTTGCTTCGTCCGCGCCGCCCGCCATCCGGAACTTCGGCGCGGGCGCCGGCATGTGCGGAGCCTCCGCGGCATCGAGCAGATTTTTCGCTCCCGATTTCGACTTTGCGGCGGTGTCGGCTGCGGGCGCCGCCGCGGCCAGCGCGGCTATCGGCTGAGCCGATTCTTTCACGATCGTTTCCCGCTCGGCGCGCAGGCCGTCGGCATCTTCGCTCAACGCCCGCCCGCGCAACGCCGTCTCGAAGAGCCGCGCCTCTTCATCCGGCTGCGGCGGCAGCAGTTCCCAGAGTTCGCGGAGATGCCGCGCGGTGGCCGCGCTTTCACCCGGAAGCCGCTGCGCGAGCAGGCAGCGCTCCACGACATTGAGCTGACCGAAAACCCACGGTTCGAGGTAACGGCGGAGGTCCGCGGCGATCAGGTAATCGTCCATGAACGTGCGGTCCTTTTTGTTGCGCAGATACGGCTGCACCACGGCGGTGAAGAACGCCGGATCTTTGCGGCTGAGGAAAAAATTCAGCTCGTGGCAGGCGAACTCAGAATACTTCGCGCGCTGCTCCTCGGGTTTCAGCTTCGGCCAGTCGGCGAGGAAGCTGAACTTCGCGAGCGACTCGTCGGGATGCAGCGTGCGGAGCAGGGCGAAGGCGCCGCCGAGCGTGTCGTAGGTTTCGAGATCGGAGGTCAGCAGATCGGCGAGGGTGAGCGACTGGCCGGCCGGGAGCGGCGTGACGGTCTTGCGTTCGGCGAAGGCTTTGGCCGCATCGAGTGGCCGGCTGAGCCGGAGGTCTTGCCGCGCGGCGGGCACTTCGGCCAGGGCGAGATTTCGCCAGGCGGAAGTGGCCGCATCTTCCGCCAGGATCTGGAGGTAGTGCCGATCGCCGAGCGCTTTTCGGTCGATCCGCACGAGGCCTTTTTCGTCGGGCTTCAGATTAAAAAGCACGGGCGCGGCGGTGGCGAGGAAGTCCCAATCCGCCGTAGCCGGGGGGGCGGGGTGAAGCGACCCGCCGACGCGACCCGAGCCGGTATCGGCGAAACCGGCAGCCGATTGCCGCCGCACTTCGCGGTCGCCAACGCTGCGGGAGAGCGCATCGGCGCTGGCGGTCTCGGTGGCGGCGAGATCGGTCGAGCGGACTTCCCACGGATTGAGCAGGAGGCCCGGCCGCGGGAGGAGGTTGCCGGGGTAGGTCTTCGTGTAACGACGTTCGAGGATGTAGCGATACTCGTCGCCGATGGCGCGACCGGCGGTGAAGAGATTCGGGCGCCGCGCGGGCTCGACGAGCGCGGCGGTGAATTGCGGCCCCTGGCCGAGCTGCGCGAGTTGCCGTTCGCTGGGGACGAAGCGGGTCGCCGCGACGTGAACGCGGGTGAACGGATTCCCGTTGCGAAGCTGGATGATGACGGCGTCGGCGCCGGCCTGAACGGACTCGATCTGCACCGGAGCGGGGTTGCGGAGCTCGAGCTGGCGGGTGGGGGAAACAAGCCAGACGCCCACGGGCGTGCCGGCGGTGACGCGGATCGTCGTCTCGGAATTTTCGCCGGGAATGAACAGCGAGTAGTCGCCGGGCGGCAGACCTTTCACCACGAGAAATCCCTCGGCAAGCGAGAGCGCGTCGAAGCGATCGGCGACGAACGTGCCCGCCCGCCGTTCGAGGAGCGAAACGTCGCGGGGCGTGAGTTTGGTCGCGGCGGCGATCCACGGGAGGCGCAGCGTTTCGCCCGCACGGACGTGCCGTGCGTTCGAGCGCGTGGCTCCGGATTCCTGGATCGGCCAGCGACGCACGATGCCGTTCGGGAGCGTGACATCGAGTTCGGCGATGCCGGTGAGAGGACCGAGATCCAGCCGGCCGCGCGCGTCCGTGCCGAGCGAGGCCTGGACCGGTTCTACGAAGTGCCGGTGCCGAAGCACGAGGGACACGACCTGATCGGGCACCGCTTCACCGTTGCGGCCGAGCACGTCCACGGCGTAGCCGGCGGGCAGGCGGGTGAGGTGCGCGTCGTAGATTTGCGGCGTCCGGGCGATGCCGTTGAGGTCGAAGCGATCGTTCGCGGCGAGGCTGACCTTTTCCCCGCCACCGCTGAGGCTCTCGACCTGCGCGGCGATGCCGACATTCACCGAAATAGTGCGCGGCGGGACCGGGAAACGGTGGGTGTAAACGGAGGCGTGATCGAAGGTGACGCCGGGGATTTCCGCGGTCGTCGCGATACCGTCCATCGTGTTCGTGGTGATCGTCAGCCGCACATCCTGGAGCAGCGCGAGCGCGACCTGCGCATCGCCGAGGAACAGCGTGGGATGAATGGCCACGGTGGCTTCGCGCCGGGCGAGCAACTGCTCGCGCTCGATGTGAATCTGCGCGTTCAGGCGATAGGTTTCCGCGTGATGCTCGAACTGCGCGAGCGTGGCGAACGCGCCCGCGGCGTCGGCGAGGATCACGGGTTTAGGCCCGGGCGTTTTGGTGAAAGGGACGACGATGAAGCCGGTCTTCGCGTCCGGCGCGAGGCGGCGGCCATCGAGCCAGACGACGGCGTCGCGGACGGGCTGCGCGGCTTCGTCGATGATCGTGAGCAGGTCGCCCGCGGGGCCTGCCTGCTGGAGCACCTGCCACTGGCCCTTGCGGACGAGCGCCCGGCTGCTGCGCCCGCCGCCGATGAACTCGACGATCCACGCGCCGCGCTGCCCCTTCAACTCGGGAAACTCGAGCGCGCGCGCGACGCGACGGAACGGGCTGCGCGCCGCGGCGTCGGCGGTGAAATCGTGCGTGATCTCGCGGTTCGGCACGAGGCCGTCGAGATTGATGTCGGTGTTGAGCTGGCGCTTCTCGGTGAGGAAGTAGGAGAGGGCGTTCAGCTCGTAGACTTTCACGATGAGCTTCGGCGTGTTTTTCACCAGCACGTCGAGACTCACCGGATCGGCCGGCGCGAAGAACCGCGGATTGGTCGGCGCGAAATCCACGTCCACGCGATCCTTCAACGCCTGAAACGCGCCGGGCGTGAGCAGGGATGCCCATTGCTCCGGGTCGCCGAGGCCGGCGGTGATCTTCGCCTCGGCGAAGAGCGGCTTCACGTAGGTGTCGCGCAGCCAGGTGGTCCACGATTCCCACGACGCATCGTCGCGCAGCAGTCGCAGGAGGTAGTCGCGGACGAGCCACTCGTCGTTGCCGATCGCGGGGATTTGTGGGATTTCGGGGGCGGAGTTTGTGTTGAGATCCACGGCGAAACGCGCGCGCTCGGCCTGCTCCAGATACCGCGGATTCGCCGAGGCGGTGCGACGCGGGAGCTTCAGGTATTCGAGGAAACGGGCGCGGTCGTAGACGCCGCGGGTGCGATCGTGCTGCAGGCGCAGGAAGAGCACCTGCGCCTTGAGCGTGTTGAAGGCGGGCGGGAGTTTCGTCGCGTAGGCCCAGGTGCGCTCCAGCCAGGCCTCGCGCTCGGCGGGATCGTATTCGGCGTCCGCGTCGGCGCCGGGGAGTAGTTTGCGCAGCCGGGCGATGACGAAGGGCTGGCTTTCAAAAAGCGCGGGGACGCGGCGCGCGAGTTCGTCGAGTTGGGCTGGGAGCAGGTTTTTGTGAATCGGGAATTCGCCGAACCCGCGGCTCTCCCGATCGCGCAACGCGGCGTCGATCAGTTCGAGCAGGCCCGGAATATCGGGGCGCTGGATCTTTGCCAAAAGCGCCCGCACCTGCGCCGGACGGAGCGCCACTTTCGCGCGCACGAGTTCCTCCAGTCCCGTCTCGTCGATCCCGGCGAGTTCGTCGTTCGCGAGCGCCTGAGCTTGAAACACCTCCGGCGCGATCCTCGACGCATCGAGCCGCTCGGGCAGGTCCGGCTTGCGGTCCCGCAGCGCCCGTTCGTGGGCGAGGTGCGGGTCGAGCCGCTTGCGCAGGAATTCGAGCGTGGTTTGCGCGGATTGCGGGTAGGCGAGGAGCGCGCGGCGATTTTCGATGACCTCGCGCCGGTCGGATTGCGGGTAACGGCGCGCCCACTGGTCGAGGATCGCCTGGAGCGCGTCCACCTTCCCGAGCGACTGAAGGTGCAGCGCCTGGTAATAGTACGAGTCCTCACTGCCCGGCACGAGTTGACCGAGGATCGCCTGGCGATCGGCGGCGAGGGCAAACTTCTCGACGAAGCCAATTTCATTGCCGGCCCGCGAACTGGCGACGGTCGCGGCGAGCAGGAGCGGGAAGAAGCGAGCTTTCATAGGGCGGGGAGGTTTCTTGGTGTGATGAGATACCGGCGGCGAGCGGCCACGAACATCCGCCCGAGCGGGCGGGAGCGGCAACGCGCAGGTTGCAAAAGAATTGTCAGACGCGGCGGCAGCCGGTTTCGCCCGCGATTCGCACTGCGAAAAGCTCAGTCGCCGAAGCTGGCGATCAGTTCGGCCGGGGTCACGATCGCTGTGCCAAGTTTGCCCACCACCACGCCGCTGGCGTGGTTGGCAATTTCCGCGGCTTCCTGAGGACTGGCCCCGGCCGTGAGCGCCAAGGTAAACAGCGAGATCACGGTATCGCCCGCACCGGAAACATCGAAGACCTCGCGGGCTCGCGTCGGGGCGTGATAAGGCGGTTCACCTTTTCTGAAGAGCAAAACTCCCAATTCCCCCAAAGTAATCAGCAAATTCTCCATGTCCCATTTCTCCATCAAAAGCTTTCCAACTCGTAGAAGATCAGCATCTTCTGTTGGATTTGTAATGCCATCCGAGAACGGAACGCCCGCACTGGCAAAGGCCTCGGAGCGGTTGGGCTTGATTACCGTGGCGTGCCGCCAGGTCAGCGGGTTTTGCGGGTTGGGATCGACCGCCAACACTTTCCCGAAATGCCACACCAACCGGGAGATTTCATCTGTAAACGCCTGTTCGAGGACGCCCTTGCCATAGTCCTCGACGATCACTGCGTCGAGCGACGGCAACAGTTCCTCCAGTTGTGCGAGCGCCGTCGCCGCATGCGCTGGCTTCAGACGGGTTTTTGTTTCCCGATCAATCCGCACAACATGTTGCTGGCGAGCAATTACACGAGTTTTTACGATCGTTCGGTAGCAGGGGTGAAACTGGATCGCAGCTGTGCCGACACCCTCGGATGTGAGCAATTGCTGCAAAATTTCCGAATGCCGACAGACTCCCGTCGCACCCATCAGGCTCGCGTTTTTCGTGAATTCCGCGAGGTTCCGCGCCACGTTTGCCGCCCCGCCCGGGAAGAACTCCTCCTTAACAATCTCGACCACGGGCACCGGCGCCTCCGGCGAGATGCGCGACACTTTGCCCCAGAGAAACTCGTCGAGCATCAGGTCTCCGATGACGAGAATCCGCTTCTCTCCAAACCGCCCCACGAGCTCCGCGACACGAGACTTATCCACAGGTTATTCCCCGGTCGCCAGCGCTTCTTTCACCGCGGCGAAAAGCAGCGGAATCATGATTTCGTGATGCCCAACGAAGTAAAAACCGCGACCGCCCAGGGCGGTGGGACGGCGCTGGACGTTTTCGGTCGGTCGGTAATGGCGCGTCATGTCAAAGGTGGCGGTGGTGAATCGCTCCACCTTGTGGCCGAGATTCCGGGCAATGGTCAAAGCCTTGAGGAAAACTTCCGGCATGATCACCGCGCTCCCAACATTCAGCACGATGCCGCCCTCGAGCGTCGCGCAGACGGCGGCGAAGGTCTGAAAATCGCGGTAACTGGCTTCACCGAGCACCGCGCCATCGGTCGTTGGGTGCTGATGAATGATGTCCGTCCCGATCGCGATATGCACGGTGACCGGGACCGCCAATTCGGCGCCGGTCGCCAGGATCGAGAGTCGCAGATTCGGATATCCCGCGGCAACGGCGGCTTCACCTAGCGCGCGACCCGCGCCCAAGCCGCGCCGGCAACCATCAGCAAGCGCCGCGTTCATCCGCCGACCAGTTTCGTCGACCATGCCGAACGTGCCATCATTCAGCCCTTGCTGGACATCTTCGCTGGTTTCACCTTGGTAACAGAGTTCGAAATCATGAATGGCTCCAGCGCCATGAATTGCCACCGCGTTCAGCAAACCCGAGCGCATCGCGTCGACGAAAATGGGATTGAGACCCACTTTGATCGAGTGCGCTCCCATCATGAGCAGGATCGGCCGACCGCTGCGCACCGCCCCGACCATTGCGCCGATGAGATACCGAAAGTCCTGAACCGCGAGGAAATCCGGCAACCGGGCAAGGAAGGTAGCCAAACTGGAGCCGACTTCATGCGGCGAAGCGAACGAGGCCAGATTGACCTTGTTCGCGCGATCCGCGACCGGGTAGGTGCGGATTTTCGAGAAGTCGAGGGGCTCGAATTCCATCCGCGGATTGCGCCGGGAACGGGCGGCGGGTGTCAATGAGGAAACCGACGCGCCTCAGGCGCCGCGGTGACTTCAAGCCGGAATTCCCGGACGGGATGCCGCGCAGGCGAAGCTTTCGAGGGTCAGGGAATAGGGCGGCACCTTCCGGTGGAAATTCCGGTCCCGCACGGAGCCTTGAGCCAATCGGGTGACCGTTTCCGCGGAATAGTCCTGAGAACAAGTTCATGAATCAAAGGCCGGGCGCGTGAACCTCGCCAATTGCTCGCAAGTTATTCACAACCCCGTAAGTCCCGCCCCGCCAGGCGGTGATCCATAACATATACCAATATATGTCATATAAAATCG
>Ga0209181_10000555_pt1 | contig 69095 bp, 59 predicted proteins | sample MAT05_FD_187208 | JGI IMG/M metagenome (GOLD analysis project Ga0209181, IMG submission 187208) | Freshwater microbial communities from Lake Fryxell liftoff mats and glacier meltwater in Antarctica - MAT-05 (SPAdes) (version 2) | ecosystem: Environmental > Aquatic > Freshwater > Ice > Liftoff... | reverse complement strand
CCTTCTTGGCGGGCGCGGCCTTCTTGGCGGGCGCGGCCTTCTTGGCGGGCGCGGCCTTCTTGGCGGGCGCGGCCTTCTTGGCGGGCGCGGCCTTCTTGGGGGCAGCGGCGCTCTTCTTGCGCTTGCTGCCACCGACCTGGCGCTCCTTGCGGGCGATGTCACCATCGCCGTCGACGAAGTACAGGTACTTGCCGTAGTCCATCGTGATGCCGGCCTGGACCAGGCGGCTCGCCTTGCCCTTGGGCGCGCCCGGCTTCTTGCGCGGCACGGCCCAGATGTCGCCGTCCTTGACGTAGTACATCAGGTCGTTCTCACGCTTGATGCCAGCCTTGTGAACCTTCTCTGCAGCAGCCATTGTCAGTCCCTCCCGATAGGGTGGTAATTGGTAGTCCCTCGCCGGATGCGGCTCTGAGGGATTGCGCGGGACGCTACGGAGGGGGTCTGACATCGAATCCTCGACGAGGGCTCGACGGAGCCGTCTGCGGTCCTCGTCGAGCCCGCGGATCGCGGAAATTCCTCGTCGGTAACACCCGGTTTTCTCGACGAGAAATCGCCCGGAGCTGAACGGGCGCGCAGTCCTCGTCGACGAATCGAAAATCTTCGTCGAGAAAACGTCACAGATGCCGGGCTTGCGGCCCTACCCAGGGCGATGGCGAACCAAAAATACCAGGGCGAGCCGATCAAGGTCGCGACCGGCAGCACCGTCACGATCGAGCTGCCCCCCGAGGTGCTGCGGGTGCGGATGCAGGGGCTCCTCTTCGAACGGGACAAGGCCTTCGTCCTCCCCGGGGCGATGCGCGGCCTGCGGGGCGTGGTGGGGCTCTACCAGGGCCACCCGGCCATGGCGGCGGTGGTCACCGGACACGCCGATCGGGTCGGCGGCGACGAGTACAACCGGGCGCTGTCCCAGGAGCGGGCCGAGGCCATCGCGGCCTACCTGCGCGACGACGCCGAGGCCTGGATGGCCTGGTACCGGGGCAAGCCGGCGTCGCAGCCGTGGGGCCTGCGCGAGGACCAGCACATGCTCTCGGCGGTGCCTGACGAGACCGGCACGCCGTTTTACCAGGGCCCGGTCCACGGCTGGCCCGACGAGCCGACCCGCGATGCGGTGCGACGATTCCAGGCGTCGCGCGGCTTGGCTGTCGATGGCACCCCGGGTCCCGGCACCCGGCGCGCGCTGGTCGAGGCGTACATGGAGCTCGACGGGACCACCCTGCCGGCCGAGGCGACCGTCGCGCTGCTCGGCTGCGGTGAGCACCACAACGCGGTGCCCACCGATGACGGTGTCGACGAGCCGCGCAACCGCCGCGTCGAGATCTTCCTGTTCGACCCCGCCCAGGTCGACCCGCCAGTCCCGGGACGCTGCCCGGGCGCCGGCTGCCCCTACGAGGCCTGGCTCAAGCGGGTCTCGGCGACGATCGATTTCGACCAGGACCTGTGCGAGGTGCTGGCCCAGGTCACGGCCCGGCAGGAGGACGGCAGCCAGCTGCCGCTGGCCGGCGCCGACGTCCACCTCCGTCGCGAAGGCTTCGCCACCCGGTCGATGGTCAGCGACGACCGCGGCCTGGCCTGGTTCCAGGAGGTCGTGGCGGGCCGCTACACCATCGTGGGCGAGAAGCAGCACTACACCACCGCCACCTCCGAGATCGAGGCGCGGTCGGGCGGCCTGGCGCCGTCCGAGGCCGCGGTCCAGCGGTCGAGCTTCGTCGGCGAGCCCGCCGTCGCCCCAGGGACCGGTGGGACCCCGCCGGTCCAGCTCCAGCTCAAAAAGGACGTGTTCCGGGTCCGCTGGGTCGACGAGCCTGCCCTCAAGGAGCCAGCCCGGGAGAAGGCCTTCGCATGGAAGACCGACGTCATCCACTACCGGCGCAGCGACGGGGTTCGCAAGGACCTCGGCGAGGCCGACCACGACGCCGACGGCGTCTACCAGGTGCCGGCCCAGGGCTCAGCCAAGCTGATCGTCGAAGCGGTCGAGCGCACCGGCCCCCACGCGACCCCGGTCCGCTACCGGATGCGCGACGGCAAGGACCTCGAGGTGCTGCCCGACACCACCGTCGACCTCAAGCTCTCGACCCGAGTCCGGCTCTCGGTCTGGGTGTTCTACCCGCCCTTCATGAAGGGCCTGATCAAGCAGGACGACGCCAGCCTCGACGAGGGGCTCCTCGACAAGTTCGCGGCGTCCCGCATCGACGACCTCTCGCTGGTGTCGACGATCGGCTGGGACGAGAGCGGCTGGGACGTCGCGGTCAAGCAGGACAAGGTCGCGGACTTCGCGCCCCGGGTGACCTGGCGCGACTTCGCACCCGGTGGCGTGACGGGCCGTGCCGCCAAGTACCTCAAGCGCCTGGTCGACGCCCTCCATGCCCGGGGCCGGCAGGTCCAGGCTGGCTGGGCCAGCGTCGACAAAGGCACGTCCAGCGGCACGTACAACCGCAAGTGGACGTCCTTCCTCAAGCAGGCCTCGGCGGCGCAGATCGACGCGCTGGCGGCCGACGCGGTCGACTTCTTCTACCGCCAAGGCATCGAGGTCGACGGCATCGGCTACGACTTCGAGGTCAACTCGCTCGGCGCCGACCAGGCGGTCAACCTGGCCCGGCTCTACGAACGCACCGCCGCGGCGATCCGGGGCCGGAGGTTGGACGGCTTCGTGACCTACGCCAACGCGCCGTTCGCCACCGATGGCAAGGGTCAGCTCGGCTTCATGAACGTCCAGCCGTACCGGCTGGCGCGCGACGTGCCCAACCTGTTCCCGCGGCCGATGTGCTTCGACGAGCACACCGCGTCCCCGGCGACCATCCGCACCTCGGTTGCGTGCGTGCTGCGCAAGGCTACGGACAACGACGGTGGCGGGCTGCACCCGTCGCAGATCCAGTTCGGCCTGTTCGCTCGCGAGCTCGAAAAGAGCAACCAGTTCACCGCGCTTCTCGACGACAGCTTCCGACCCAACCGGATCGGCGTGATCCTGTATCAGTTCCCCCAGCCGATCATCAAAGACCAGATCCACAACATCGTCGACAACGCCCCGATCGAGAAGTTCTTCACCGACGCGGCGGCCTGGGATGCGCTGCTCAACCCGGGGGAGGCCGGGCCCGACACCGACGGCCAGCCGTTGCAGGTGCCGCGCAAGCTCTAAGGTCGCTTGACCCGCGCGACCGCCTTGCCGCAGACCAGGATCTGGCTCTCGCTGCCGGGGCCGAGCGGGCCGCCGCCGAAGTCGCCGAAGCGATCGATCATGCGGAGGCCGGCGTGGGCCACCAGCGCCTCGAGCTCGGCCGGGAAGAACTTCCGCTGCGACAGGATCACCACCTCCTCGTCGCCACCGGCGACCGGCTGGTAGTAGATGCGGATGATCGCGATCTGGCTGACCGGGTCGTAGTCGTGATTGGTCGTGTAGAGCGTCTGGGCGCCCGTGGTGGGGTGGGTGAAGCGAGTGCGCGACCAGCGCCGGCCCGGGTCGCGGGCCAGCCAGCTCGGGTCTGGCAGCTGCACGTCGAAGGCGAAGCGGCCGTCGGGCGCCAGGTGCTTGCCGACCGCGCGCAGGCAGACGTCGACCTCGACCCGCGTGTAGAGGTGCTCGAGCACGTTGAACGCCGCGATCACCAGCCCGAAGCGGCGACCCAGCGCGAAGTCACGGAGGTCGCCTTGCACCGGCGTGATCCGGGCGGCGACCGACCGGGGCAGGCGGGCCCGCCGGGCCTCGAGGCCGGCCAGCATTGCCGGCTCGCCGTCGAGGGCGACCACGTCGTGGCCGGCCCGGGCCAGGGCCGCCGTGACCCGTCCGGTGCCGCAGCCGAGCTCCAAGATGCGCCCGGGGCCACCCAGCACGCGCTCGGCCAGCTCGACGTAGAACGCCACGTCATCGCGGCGCCGCCGGTACTCGTAGTCGTAGAGCGTGGCGTCGCGGTAGTGCTCGTGGGCGCCCAGCGACACCGCCAGCGCTCGGTCTACCTTGCGCGGCGCTTTGCCAGCGCGACGGGTCACGAGGCGGGTGCGGCCACGCCCGGGCCGTCGTCAGGCCGCCGGCGCCGACCACCACGCCGCCGTCGGCGTCGCTTCTTGCCGGCCTCGCCGTCGCCGTCGCCGTCGCCGTCCCCGTCGAGCTCATCGCCGTCGAGCTCATCGCCGTCGTCGCTGGCCAGGATCGGCACCTCGCCGCCCCGGGCCGCGGTGAGCAACGCGTCGAGCTGGATGGCGTCCTCGAGCGACTCGCGCCCGCCGCCGGCGGCGTCGAGCGGCTGGTTCTTGGCGCGCGCGGTGGCCACCCGGCGCAGGCCAAACAGCGCGTAGCGGATGCGCTCGGCGTCGCGGCGGGCGACGTTGAGCTGGTCGATCAGCGGCTGCGACAGCTCGATGACGGCCTGGTGGGCCTCACCGGGCCGCAGGTTGGGCGCGGTGACGGTGTCGGCGACGAACGGGGCGATCAACGCCGCGATCATGAGCGCGTTGGCCGGTTCGGCGCCGCGCTTCACCAAGGCGTCGAGGTGGTCGAGCATCGACCAGGCCAGGGCGCGGCGGCGCTGCAGCTCGGCGGCGTCGGCCAAGAAGCTCACCTGCAGTGGCGGGCGGCGGGCCTTGGCAGGGGCGTCGTCGCGCCAGACCCGGTGCCAGGCCTGCTCGTCGGCGTCGAGCTGCTCGTCGTCGAGGTGCTCGGGCTCGTCGTCGTCGCTGGGGCCGTCGTAGAGCGAGGCCAGAAACGGCGACAGGATATCGAGCGTGCCGGTCTCGATGGTCAGCTCGATCGAGCGCCGGGCCGCGGCGCCGCGCATGAGGCGGTAGACCTCCTCGACGACGCGGGGCGGCGCGCTCTTGCGGATCTCGGCGCGCTGGCGGAGCAGGGCGGCGTAGGTCGCGGGCTCGATGGTCAGCTTGCAGCGCGCCGCGAACTTGATCGCGCGCAGGATGCGGATCGGGTCCTCGCGGAAGCGGACGTCGGGGTCACCGATCGTCCGCACCATCCGGGCGTCGAGGTCGGTGAGCCCGTCGACGTGGTCGATGACGTCGTCTTTCTCGACGTCGTAGAACAGCCCGTTGATCGTGAAGTCGCGGCGGCGAGCGTCCTCGGTCTCGCTGCCAAAGACATTGTCGCGGCGGATCAGCAGGTCGCCATCGTCGCCGTCGTCGTCCTCGCGCGGGTTGGCGCGAAAGGTCGAGGTCTCGATGATCTTGGTGCCGAAGAAGACGTGGGCGAGGCGGAAGCGACGGCCGATGATGCGGCAGTTGCGGAACAGCGCGCGCACCTCGTTGGGCGTGGCGCTGGTCGCGACGTCGAAGTCCTTGGGCTTGAGGCCGAGGAGGAGATCGCGCACGCAGCCGCCGACCAGGTAGGCGGCGAAGCCGGCCTTGGCGAGGCGTCGCACTACTCGCTCGGCATCCGCGTCGATCAGCGCGTGGTCAAGCGCGGGCATCAAAGGCCTGGGTAGCACAGCAGCGGATCAAGGGGCAAGGAAGCGGCCCGGCGACCGGCGGGTGCCCACCCCGAGCGCCGCCGGGATGGGAGCCGCCACGGCCGGCAAAAAAAAACCGCAGGGCTCCGAGTCATCACGGCCGGCAAAAAAAAACCGCAGCGACCGGGGGGACAGTCGGCTGCGGGAGCCAGCGAACGCCGAGGCGTGCGGCTGAGGCATTAATAGGGCGCTTCACGATCCCTGGCAACCGAAAATCCGCCGCGAGCGCAAAACGAAGTCTAAAAATGCAATGTGAGGCACCAATTGGTGTCCATGCGTCGATATCTGAGGCGTAATATCATACGGTTACTGACGTCGAGGGAATTCCATCCAGAGCGGAACGGACCGCCGGCGGGCGGCAGGTCACGGTAGCTCCAGCTTGAGCATGTCGGGCCACGGGTCGAAGAACGGTGTGGCGTCGGCCGCCAGGTGAAGCGCTCCGTCGCCGATGAGCGGGCTGTACCCGTTGGCGGTGACCATGACGGTATAGGTGCCGGGCGCTGGCACCGGCTGCTTGAGATAGACCTCGCCGTCGGTGCCCGAGCGGCCCCACGCGATGACCTGGTCGTCGAGGCGGTTGACGTCGAGCTGGCCGGCGGTGACACCGGCCCGCATCACCATCACCAGGGCTCCTGGCACCGGCCGCAGGTTGGCGGCTGCCACGACCTTCGTCGAGAGTCGGATGCCCTCGGCCTCGGCCTCGATGGCGGTCGGCTCGAGATCGGTCGAGGTGCGGCCCTCCCGCGGGGTCCAGCCGGCCCGCACGATCGCGAACAGCGGACCGGCGGCGGCGATGGGCCGGACCAGGCCGGTCTTGGTGGTCTGCACCGTCGTGCCGGTCGACGAGGTGGTCACCCGGATCGCGCTGGCGATGCCGATGAGCACGCCGTCGTCGTCGACGACCGGGCCGCCCGAGTTGCCGGAGCTGATGGTGGCGTCGGTCTTGACGTAGTGGTCGGCGGCGCCGACGTCGTCGCCGGTGAGGCCCTGCACCGCGCCCTGCACGACGGTGAGCCCGCCGCCGCCATTGTCGGGATATCCCAGCACCCAGAGGCGCTGGCCGGGCGCGAGCGGAGCTTCGAGACGGCGGGTGAGCGCGGGCCAGGCCGCCGACATGCCGGGCGCCCAGGGCCGACCGTCGAGGTCGGAGTCGCACTTCACCAGCGCGAGGTCGAGCTCGGGCGCCAGCTTCGACGCGGTCGGGTGGCCGGCGCAGATCAGCTCGGGCGGGCGGGCCCGCGACGCGTAGCGCGCGATCAGGAAGATCGGGTGTGGCCCGCGCTGCGGGTCGACCAGCAGGTGGTGCGCGGTGAGCACCGAGCCGTCCGCGCCCACGATGGTGCCCGAGCCGCCGCCGACCGCACGCAGCTGGCCATCGACGACGTCGGCGACCACGACCATGACGGTGCGGTTGAAGGCGGCGCGCACGGCGAGCGGCACCTGGGGCTGGAGGCGGCCCGAGTAGGTGTCGAGCGACGTGCCGGTCAGCGACGCGACGCGCAAGGTCGGCGTGATGATCTCGGCGAGGCCGGCGATGCGCTGGGGCGGGCCGTAGAGCGTCACGGCATACAGCCGCTCGCGGTCGACGGTGGCCAGCTCGATCGCGGCGCCGATGCGGGGCTGGTCGCCCTTGTTGGGCGCGAAGGCGTAACGGAACGAGGTGCGCAGCCAGCTGTGGCGGCCCAGCGTGATGACCCCGCTCGAGTCGGCGGCGTACAGCTCGCCCCAGCGGGTGCGGCGGTCGAGCTCGAGGCTGGTGATGACGTTGGCCCAGGGCGGGCGGTCCTCGATGCGGACCTCCATGCGGACGTCGGAGTCGGTCGAGGAGGTGTAGACGACGTGGTAGGGCAGCTCGCCGGCCGGGCGCGGGCGCAGCGTCGGGGTTTGCACCAGGCGCGGCGCGATGCGAGGCACCTCCTCGGGCGCGAGCCAGATCGCCGGGCGCGTGAAGGTCAGGCCGCGGGTCGAGAAGGTCTCGACGGTCGGCGACACCATGTTGCGGTGCGAGAAGCCGGCGATCGCGACCACCGCGACCGCGAGCGCGATGACGATGAAGTCGTGGCGATGGTAGGGCGAAGCCGGGCCCAAGGCGGAGGCGACCTGGCGCGTGACGTCGGCCATGGCGGGCCCGACTGCCTGAACGCCGTGCCAGACCTTCTCGGTAAAGGTCTCCTCGGCGGCTAGCGGCATCGAGTCCGAGGCGCCGGGATCGACCTCGAGCGGGCCATCAGCGGGGCCGGGATCGATCGCGGCGACGGTGACCGTCTCGGGCTGCTGGTCGTCGTGGTCGGTCACGGGGTCCCCACCTTGCGAAACGGAGAGCTCGGCAGGAGCCGCTGGACGAACAGCATGAGCAGGCCGAACACGCCGAGCGCGAGCAGCGCGGCGTACCCCAGGCTCTTCCATGGGTGGCTCACCAGGCCCTGGGTGGTGACCCAGTTGTCGACCAGGCTGAACTGCCCGTTGAGCACCGCCGCGAAGATGAGCCCGAGGAAGAGCAGCACGCCGCGCGACACCGGCCCGCGCCGCGTGAACTTGGCGCGCCCCAGCACGTAGCCGAGGAAGCCGGCGAACGACGCGTGGGCCAAGGTCATCACCACGCACTGCGCGGCGCCGGTCGACAGATAGATGGTGCCGCCCACGCCCTGCAGCCGGTGGAAGTTGACCCAGACCGCGAAGCCGGTGCCGACCGACATCATGTAGACGACGCCATCCATCGGCTCGTCGAACTCGCGCGACGTATAGATGGTGTAGCGGACCGCGGCGTACTTGCAGAGCTCCTGGGCCAGCCCGACCACCAAGGTGGCGTAGACGATGCGGTCGAGGGAGAACCCTCGCAGCCCGGGCTGACCGATCGCCACCGGCGGCGCCAGCTGCGCGATCAGAAAGTCGGACATCGGCGCGGCGACCAGGCCCCCGAGCAGGAACACCCCGGCGACAAAGTGCATGGGCTCGGGCTCGTGGCGGTCCTGCAGGTAGAAGAACCCGAGCCACAGGCTGGCCGGGATGCCGGCGACGATGATCGCGAGCACCGGCGACAGCTTGATCGGCCCCGACAGGCCGACCGCCTGCTCGATGACCCAGGCCAGGCCGACGAACACCAGCAGGCCGACCACGAGCGCGAGCTTCGAGCCCACGAGCAGCCGAGCGCGGCGCAACGACCAGCGCGGAAGGGGTGAGGCCACGCCTTATTGTAGACGGCAGGACCGGGCGCCGCGACTTTCGGCGGCCGGTGGTAGAGTCGCGACCTCGATGACCAAGAAGCCGCCCGTCGCGCGCGAGGCCGCACCTAGCCCCAAGCTGATCCCCTCGCAGCCCTCGGCCAATGGGGCCGACGAGACGCTCCTCACGCTGCCCGAGCTGGCCGCGTATCTGCACCTCGACGAGAAGACGGTCTACAAGCTGGTGACCACCGGCAAGCTGCCGTCGGTCGGTGGCGAGCGAAGCTGGCAGTTTCGCAAGCACGACGTCGACCTGTGGCTCGAGCGCGAGCTGCTCGGCGACGAGGAGAGCTTCACCGAGATCCCCGACGGCATGAAGTTGCCGCTCGAGGACCTGCTGCCTGACACCGCGATCATCATCGACCTCAAGGCCAAAAATCCGGTCTCCGTCATCGAGGAGCTGGCCGCGCGCGCCTACGGCAACGGCTGGCTCACCGACAAGCCGTGGTTCGTCGGTCACGTCGTCGAGCGCGAGTCGCTGTCGTCGACGGCGATGGAGGGCGGCGTCGCGTTCCTGCACACCCGCGCCAAGGACAAGGGCAAGATCGTGCGCCCGTTCCTGGTGTGCGGCCGGTCGTGGGAAGGCATCCAGTTCGGCGCGCCCGACGGCCGCAACACGTTCCTGTTCTTCTTGATGGGCCTCAAGTACGACAAGCTGCACTTGCCGATCCTCGGGCGCCTGGCCCGCGCGATGCGCAACCCGCAGACCATCGCCAAGCTGCGCGCGATGTCGTCGCCCGACAAGCTGCGCGCGCTCCTGCTGCGCGAGGACGAGCAGGCCCGCAATGGCGTGGTCCCGCCGCCGTCGCAGCCGTCGGACTTTGCGCCGCGCCTCGACCGGACGATGCGCCTGCGCGCGATCCGCCGCATCGGCGCGGTCCACAAGGCCGAGGCGATCGCCGCCGCGGCGCCGCCCAAGGTGAAAAAGCCGCGCGCGAAGAAGAAGGTCGTCGCGCCCAAGCCGTGAACCAGTCCTGACTCAGGAGCTACCGATGGACGCCAGCCAGCAGCAAGCCCGTCTCAAGATCCTCGGCAACGCGTTGCCGTCCGATCTCGGTTCCGCCGCCCCCGCGCTCCAGCAGCGCCACGACGGCGAGGCCATCACGCCCGAGCATGAGTCCGAGGCGGTCCGCCTCCACACCATGCTCGAGGTCGCGTTCCTCGCCGCCGCCGCCGATGGCGAGTTCTCCGAGGACGAGATCCGCAATCTGTCGGCCAACTTGCAGTCGTGGCTGCAGACCGACCTCGACGGCGAGTTCCTGGCCGACGTCTTTGGTGATCTCGGCGAACAGCTCGCGGCCGAGGGCTTCGCCGCCCGCCTCGCCGCCGCCGCCGCGCTGCTCGACACCGAGTCGCGCCGGGTCGCCTACAAGCTCGCCTGCGTCACGGTCTTGTGCGACCTCGAGGTGCGGGACGAGGAGCTCGACGTCCTGGGCCGCATCGCCACCGCCTTCGACATCCCGGAGGCCGAAGGCCAGGCCACCTTCGACGAGCTCGACGCCACCGTGACGGCGCTCGCGCAAGCCTGACGGGCGCTGCTAGAGTAGCGCCGTGGCGCAGCCGATCCAGCACACGGTGTTCACCTACGCCGAGTATCTCGCGCGCGAGCACGAGACCGACCTCAAGCACGAGTGGCTCGAGGGCCAGGTCTTTGCGATGGCGGGCGGGACGCCGGAGCACGCGCGGCTGATCGCGGAAGTCTCATATGCGGTGCGAGGCGCGCTGGATCCGAAGCGCTGCCGTGTCTTCGCCGCCGAGCTGAAGATCCGCGTGCAGGCCAGTGGCCTCGCGACCTACCCCGACGTCGCGGTCGTGTGCGGGCCGCTCGAGCTCGACCCGGTCGACCCCAACGCGGTCGTCAACCCGACGGTGCTCGTCGAGGTGCTGTCGCGCAGCACCGAAGCGTACGACCGCGGCGAGAAGTGGTCGCACTACCGGCGCATCCCGTCGTTGCAGGCGTACCTGCTCGTCGATCAGCTTCGGCCACGGGTCGAGATGTTCGAGCGCGTCGGCGACGGCTTCATGCACCGCATGGCCGAGGCGGGGCAGGTGCTCGTGGTCCCGACGGTCGGCGCGCTCGAGATCGACGGGCTCTACCCGCCCGACGTCACGAGGTAGCGGCTGACGGCGTGGCCGTGGTCGCGTCGACGGCCGGGGCCACAGGGGCGGCGGCGGCGCGACGGGCCCGCTTGGCGCGGTCGGCGATCTCGCGGGCCGTGCCGACGTAAGGCACGCGTGTGCCCATCAGGTTGTCGAACCACGGCTTGGTGACGCACCAGTTCTGGTGCTGATCGGGACCCATGTGGTGGTCGTAGTGCCAGGGCACGTGCTCGCGGGCCCACTCGGGATCGAGGTGCGACTTGCGGTGGACGCGATGGTAGTTGACCAGCGACCACCACATCGTCCCGACGAAGAATGGCGCGACCGGAAACAACGGGGCGTACAAGAGGCCGGCAGCGACCAGGCCCAACACCTCCTTGCCCTGGGCGTGCCAGCCGTAGATGCTGCGATGGTAGCCGTCGTCGGCGCCGTCCTGCTGGCGCACCGCGCGATGGTGCTCGTAGAAGTGGTAGCTGAACGGCGCGCCCTTCTTGAGGCCGAGGCCGTGCAGCAGGTATTTGTGCGTGAGCCACTCGGACGCGTTGGCCCACAACAGGGCGATGGGAATGCCAATCATCGACGGTTATCCTCCCGTTTGAAATACTGACCAACTAGTCATACTATCGAACCATGACCCCGTCCAGCACGAAACGTCCGGTGCGCCGCGCGCTCGCCATCGGCTCGCCGAAAGTGCCGCGTCGTGCCGTGCCCAAGCAGCGGCCCGGGCAGCCCGGCGGTCCGCGCGACGAGGCTCGCCGCGAGCGGGTACGCGCCCTGTGCGGCGCCGCGGTCAAGCTCTTCGTCGAGCGCGGCATCGACGCGGTCCGCGTCGACGACATCACCTCGGCGGCCGAGGTCGCGAAGGGCGCGTTCTACTACTACTTCCGCGACGTCGAGGACCTGACCGCGGCGGTGTTCGCGCCGGTCGCCGAGGCCACCGAGGCCGCGTTCACGCGCTGTCGCGACGAGCTGGTCGAGCGCGCCGAGCTGGCCGGGGTCTACCAGCGGCTGGCCGCCGATCTGGCCTCGGTGGCGGTGGCCCACCTCGACGTGGTGCGGCTCTATCTCCAGGAGCGCTGCGGTCCCGATCGCGGGGCTCGCAAGCCGATCCGCGCCTGGACCCGGCGGCTCGAGGCCGGCACCCTGTTCCTCGTCGAGGAAGCCCGCCGTCACCACGCCATGCGCGAGGAGCTGCCGCCCGGCATCGTCACCCACGCCGTCCTCGGTGCCGCTGAGGCCGTGCTCGGCGCCGCCCTCGCCGGCGGCGAGCTCGGCGACCCCGCCCAGATCGCCCGCCACCTGATCTCCCTCGTCCTCGAGGGCACCCGCCGCCGCTAGTCCCCCGCCCGGAACCCGGACGTCCGGACACTCCCCGTACTGTCCGGAACCCGGACGTCCACCCCGGGGTCCGAACTCCAGACGTCCGCGGCGCGGTCCGGAATCCGGACGTCGTGGCGGGGAGGCTCGGCGGGGACCTGGCCCCGGGTGCCCAGCACTGCGAAGCAGGTGCTGGGCCGGTTAGACACGAGGGGAGACTTGGCGACGACCCTCCCTGTAATTCAGTTCGCGCCGGGCTTCTTGACGAGGAGCGCCTTGAACTCGTGGGGGACCAGGCCCATGAGGCGATCTTCGATGCGGTCCCAGCGCAGCTCGCCGACCTGATCGAGGTCGAGCTTGTCGCCGACGCGCGCGGCGAGGACGTCGCGGGTGTAGCCGACCTTGGCGAGCTCGACGCCGGCCGCCGCGGCCATGGCGCGCAGCGCGCGGAAGTGACTGCGCGTGGTGGCGAGACCTTGCAGCGTGCGCTCGAGATCGATGAGGTCCATGACGAAGTCGATGCGGGCCTCGAGGCCGAGGGTCTTGGCCGCCTGCGCGAGGTGGCCGAAGTGGGTCGACAGCTCGGGGTGGTCGAGGTGGAGCGACAGGGTCGGCCACTTGGCGCGATCGCCGAACTCGGTCACGACCGCGGTGCCGTCGGGCGCGAGCCAGCGCGCGATGCGGACCATGAGCTCGAGGGCGCCGGTCATCAGGTAGAACGGCTCGGGCGCGTCGTCGAGGATGACGCCGAGCTGCGTGACCAGCTCGCCGGCCCGACCCAGCGCCGCCAGCTTGTCGGCGTCGGGCTCGCCGCCGTCGAGCTCCATGCCGACGTCGAGGCGCGACAGCTGGAGCGCCGGCAGATCGCCGACCATCTCGTTGGACAAGATCAAGTCGAAGCCGTCGGCGGGATGCTCGGCGGTGAGCGCATCACCGACGACGATCGTGATGGGCAGGCCGGCGACCCGGGCGCGCTGAGCCTCGGCGAGGCGTGGCGAGATCTCCTGGATCGTATAGGTCACGTCGAGGCCGCGGGCGACCAGCGCCTGGTACGCCGCGCGCGCGACGTAGCCGAGGCCGCCGCCGATCTCGAGGACGCGGATCCGACCCGACGCGGGCAGCCGGCCGTCCTTGGCGAGCCCGTCGACGAGCGCGGCGCCGTAGGTGCGGCCATGCAGCGCCGGGTGGGGCTCACGCAGGAGGTGCGACAGCGTCGTCTCCTGATGATCGAACTGAGCGTCGGCGTCGTCGATCTGCTGGTAGTACGCGTCGGTCGCGACGTCGCTGGACGGAGCCTCGAGCGGCTGACCCGGCGTCCACGACGGGTACGGCATCGTCGAGATGAGGTAGCTCGGCGTCGTCGACGGCCGCTTGGCGTACATCGACATCGGGAACGGCGTGAGCTTGAGCGCCTGAACGTCGGAGTGCGTGAGCTTGTTGACCAGCGCGGCCAAGGTCTTGGCGTCGTGCTTGGCCCGCAGCTCGTTGAGGCGGAGCTCGCCATCCATCGCGTCCCACATCGCGGTCTCGGCCGGCGTCAGCTCGAGGCGCTGGATCGGTCGATCGCCCCACGCGGTCCACAACGTCACGCGATCGCCCTCGCGCCGCCAGACGTTCCACTTGCCCTTGACCGCGATCATCGGCCAGATGCCACCGACCTCGTCGTCGTCGGGCTCGATCAGGCAGGCCTGCTGGTAGAAGACGTCGACGAACTGCTGGGCCTGGCCTTCGAAGCGGCCTTGGTTGGCCTCGACGACCTCGGCGGCGCTGCGCGGTTCGGCGAACTCGGCGAGGAATTCGACCAGGTCGGGCGACATCTGCAGCAGGTAGCCGTAGAGGTCGTGGAAGAGATAGACCGCGCCGCGGTGGGCAAAGGTCGACAGGTGAGCGGAGCGGCGGAGGACATCCGGCGACGAAGCCATCGGTCGCGTTGGTACCACGGCCGCCGCCATGGGCGCCCGCGCGCTTGCTACCATCGGTGTTGCGCGATGACCTACCTGTACGAGACCGAGGAGCATGCCGCGCTGCGGGCCCAGGCCCGTCGGTTCGCGACGGCGGTGATCGCGCCCCACGCGACGGCCTGGGACGAGGCCGAGGAGTTTCCGCGCGACCTGTACGCGACCTTGGCTCAGGCCGGGCTCATGGGCATCGGATACCCCGAGACCGTGGGCGGCGGCGGCGGCGATCTCGGCCATGTGCTCGCGGTCTCCGAGGAGCTGGTGGTCGCCGGCACGTCGGTCGGGGTGGTGGTCGGGCTGGGCAGCCACGGCATCGCGGCCCCGCCGATCGTGCGGTTCGGGACCGACGCGCAGCGGGCCCGCTTCGTCGCGCCGGTGCTGCGCGGCGAGCAGATCTGCGCGCTGGCGGTGACCGAGCCGGGCGGCGGCAGCGACGTCGCCGGCCTCACCACGCGGGCGGTGCGCGACGGCGACCACTACGTCGTGACCGGCGCCAAGACCTTCATCACGTCGGGCGTGCGCGCCGACTGGGTGCTGACCGCGGTGCGGACCGGCGGGCCCGGTCACGGCGGCATCTCGTTCCTGGTGATCGAGCGCGGCACGCCGGGCTTTCAGGTCTCGAAGAAGCTCAAGAAGACCGGCTGGTGGGCCTCGGACACCGCCGAGCTGGCCTTCGACGGCTGTCGGGTCCCGGTCGAGAACCGGGTCGGCGGCGAGCACGCGGCCTTCCCGATGATCATGGCGAACTTCGCCAGCGAGCGGCTCATGCTGGCCGGCCAGTGCGTCGCGATCGCCGAGCTCGCGTATCGCGAGGCCCGACGCTACGCCAAGGAGCGCGTCGCCTTCGGCAAGCCCATCGCCGGCTTCCAGGTCATCCGCCACAAGCTCGCCGACATGGCGACCCAGCTGGCGGCGGCCCGCGCGCTCACCGGCGAGGCCACGGTGCGGGTGCTGCGCGGCGAGCAGGTTCCCGGGCTGTGCGCGATGGCCAAGAACGCGGCGACCGACATGGTCACCGCGGTGTGCGACGCCGCGGTGCAGATCTTCGGCGGCGCCGGCTACATGCGCGAGACCATCGTCGAGCGGCTCTACCGCGACGCCCGCCTCTATCCGATCGGCGGCGGCACTCGCGAGATCATGAACGAGATCATCTCGAAGACCGAGGGCTATTGATGCGCCGGCCGCTGCTCGGGTGCCGCGACCAGCCCGAGCCCGACCGCGAGCCGGTGCCGGTCGCGAAGCGCCCAGCCGGGTTTCTGCCGCGCTGATCGGCTGTCGGCGCTGCCGGTGGCGCGCATCCGATAGCCGAGACACGCGATGTAAGCTCGTCGGTGCGGCCGAGCGCGTCGGGGATCCTGGTACCGTCGCGCGGCATGCCCGAGCAGCCGTATCCGGTCGTCGCGAGCCACCTCGATCGGCGATCCGAAGAATATCGCCGAAATCATGACAGCGGGACCGCCGCGGTCGCCAAGCTGCACGCCGCGCTGCGCGACGCCACCACCGGCGGCGGCGAGAAGTACAACGCGCGCCACCAGGCGGCCGGCAAGCTGTTGCCACGGGAGCGCGTCGAGCTGCTGCTCGACCGCGACTCGTACTTTCTCGAGCTGTGCCCGCTGGCTGGCAAGGACGTGCCCGGCCACGCCGCCGGCGCCAGCGTCATCGGCGGCATCGGCCTGGTGTCGGGCGTCGAGTGCCTGATCACCGCCAGCGAGGCCACCGTCAAGGGTGGCGCGATGAGCGAGGTGAGCGTGTGGAAGTCGGGTCGGCTCAGCGACATCGCCGGGCAGAACCGCTTGCCGTCGATCTCGCTCATCGAGTCGGCCGGCGCCGATCTGCCCAACCAGTCCAAGATCTTCGTGCCGGGCGGGCGCGGCTTTCGCGATCTCACCCGGCGCAGCGAGGACCGGGTCCCGACGGTGTGCCTGGTGTTCGGCAGCTCGACCGCGGGCGGCGCCTACATCCCCGGCATGAGCGATTACGTCGTGATGGTGAAAGACCAAGCCCAGGTCTACCTGGCGGGTCCGCCGCTGGTGAAGATGGCGACCGGCGAGGAGTCGGGCCACGAGGAGCTGGGCGGCGCCGAGATGCACTCGCGGGTGTCCGGGGTGTCGGACTACCTGGCCGCCGACGAGCACGACGCGATCCGGCTGGGCCGCGAGATCGTCGCCCACCTCGACTGGCGCAAGGACGGCGTCGCGCTGCCCCGGGCGGTCGAGCCGCCTCGCTACGATCCCGACGAGCTGCTCGGCGTGGTCCCGACCGACGCCAAGACGCCGTACGACGCCCGCGAGGTCATCGCCCGGATCGTCGACGGCTCCCGCTTCAGCGAGTGGAAGCCGCTGTACGGCTCGACGCTGGTGTGCGGCTGGGCCCACCTGCACGGCTATCCCATCGGCATCCTCGCCAACAACGGGATCTTGTTCTCGGAGTCGGCCCAAAAAGGTGCGCAATTCATCGAGCTGTGCAACCAGATCGACGTGCCGCTGGTGTTCTTGCAGAACATCACCGGCTTCATGGTCGGCAAGAAGTACGAGCAGGAAGGCATCATCAAGCACGGCGCCAAGCTCATCAACGCGGTGTCGAACTCGACGGTGCCGGCGATCACGATCATGACCGGCGCGAGCTTCGGCGCCGGCAACTACGCGATGTGCGGACGGGCCTACGCGCCGCGCTTCCTGTTCACCTGGCCGAGCCATCGCATCGCGGTGATGGGCGGCAAGCAGCTGGCCGGCGTGCTCGAGATCATCCAGCGCGACGCCGCCACCAAGCGGGGCGAGACCGTCGACGAGCAGAAGCTCGCCTTCGGCAAGGCGATGGTGGAGGCCCAGATCGACAAGGAGTCGGACCCCTACTTCGCGACGGCGCGGCTGTGGGACGACGGCATCATCGACCCCCGCGACACCCGCACCGTCATCGGCATCGCGCTGTCCGCCAGCTACACGGCCCCTGTCCGCGGCACGACGTCGTGGGGAATCTTCAGGCACTGACGATGACGACCATCACCACTGTCCTCGTCGCCAATCGGGGCGAGATCGCCTGTCGCGTGCTGCGGACCTGCCGGCAGATGGGCCTCGGCACCGTCGCGGTGTACTCCGACGCCGACGTGGTCGCGCCCCACGTCGCGCAGGCCGACCGCGCGGTGCGGCTGGGCCCGGCGCCGGCCCGCGACAGCTACCTGGCGATCGACCGCATCCTCGACGCGGCCCAGCGCGCCGGCGCCGACGCGATCCATCCCGGCTACGGCTTCCTGTCGGAGCACGCCGGGTTCGCCCGCGCGGTCGCCGCCGCTGGCCTCACGTTCATCGGCCCGTCACCGACGGTGATCGAGCTGCTCGGCTCCAAGCAGGCCGCCAAGCTGCGCGCGATCGCGGCCGGCGTGCCGGTGGTGCCGGGTTACACCGGGGCCGATCAGGCCGTCGAGGTCCTGGCGCGCGAGGCGCTCGCGGTCGGCTTTCCGCTGCTGGTCAAGGCCTCGGCCGGCGGCGGCGGCAAGGGCATGCGGATCGTCCGAAAACCGGACGAGCTGAGCGACGCCCTCGACGCTGCCAAGCGCGAGGCGCTCAATGCCTTCGGCGACGACACGCTCATCCTCGAGAAGTACGTCGAGCGGCCGCGCCACGTCGAGATCCAGATCCTCGGCGATCACCACGGCACGCTGGTGCACCTGTGGGAGCGCGAGTGCTCGATCCAGCGTCGCCACCAGAAGGTCCTCGAGGAGGCGCCCTCGCCGGCGCTGTCGCCCGAGCTGCGCGCCGCGATGGGCGCGGCCGGCGTCGCGGTCGGCCGCGCGGTCGGCTACACCAACGCCGGCACCGTCGAGTTCATCGTCGCGCCCGACGGCACCTACTACTTTCTGGAGGTCAACACCCGCCTGCAGGTCGAGCACCCGGTGACCGAGGCGACCACCGGCCTCGACCTGGTGCGCGAGCAGATCCGGGTCGCGCGCGGCGAGCCGCTGGGGTACGACGCCGCGCCGCCCCAACGCGGTCACGCCATCGAGGCTCGCCTCTACGCCGAGGACCCGGCCCACGGCTACCTGCCGACCATCGGCACGCTGGCGCGCTTCGCGGTGCCGAGCGCGCCCGGGCTGCGCGTCGACACCGGCGTCGAGAGCGGCACCGCGATCGGCATCCACTACGATCCGATGCTGGCCAAGGTGATCGCCTACGCGCCGACCCGCGGCGAGGCCGCCGGGCTCTTGGCCTGGGCCCTCGAGCGCGCGACCATCGCCGGCGTCACGACCAACCGCGACCTGTTGGCCCGGGTGTTGCGCCATCCCGGGTTCCTGGCCGGCGAGCTCGACACCCACTTCCTGGACCGCCACGCCGAGGAGCTGCTGGCGGTCGACGCCACCGTCGGTCCCCGCGCGGCGCTGGCCGCGACCTTGTGGTGTCACGAGCAGGCGCGCGGCACCGGTCCCCAACCCTTCGTCGAGCCGGGCTGGCGCAACGTGTGGTTCGCCGCGCAGCGCTCGACCTGGAAGGTCGGCGGCGCCGAGCTCGCGGTCGGCTATCGCCACCACGGCGGCGCGCGCTTCACCGTCACCGTCGGCGACCAGGCTGCGCGCGAGGTGCGGGTGCTCGACTGTCGCGGCACCACGATCGCGTGGGAGGACGGCGGCCTCGCCCGGCGCGCCGAGGTCATCGCGACTGGCGAGGCGAGCTGGCACGTGGCCGGCGCCGGCTGGGCCGCGGACGTCGTGCGCGCGCCGCGGTTTCCCGACCGCACCGCCGCGGTCGCGCCCGGCAGCCTGGTCGCGCCGATGCCCGGCAAGGTCGTGAAGCTGGGCGCGGCGGTCGGCGACACCGTCGCGGCCGGCACGATGATCCTGGTGCTCGAGGCCATGAAGATGGAGCAGCCGGTGAAGACCCCCATCGCCGGTGTCGTCGACGCGATCGTGGTCGGGCCCGGCGATCAGGTGGCGGCCGACCAGCTCCTCGCCGTGGTTCGCCCCGCGTGATCCGCGCGCTGGCGCTGGCCGGGGTCGCGCTGGTGCTGGCCGCGTGCTCGGCGCCGAGCGCGAGTCGACCGGTGCTGGCGCCCCCGTCGCGCGTCGACGAGCCGACCCGGCCGGCCCGGCCGGTGCCGCCCGCGAGCCTGCGGCTGCCCGCGGGGGTCGCGCCCACCGGCTACCAGCTCGCGCTCGCGATCGATCCCGAGCAAAGCGAGTTTCGCGGCACCGTCGAGATCGGGCTCTCACTCAGCGCCCCGACCGACGTCATCTGGCTGCACGCGGTCGCGCTGACGATCGAGTCGGCCACCCTCACCGTCGACGGCGCGCCCGCCGGCGGGGCGATCGAGGTCGTCGCCGACGAGGCCCACGCTCGCATCGGCCTGGCGCTGCCGCGGGTGGTGCCGGCCGGCGCGGCGACGGTGCGCCTGGGGTATCGCGGCACGATCGTCGACGACGATCCGATGGGCTTGTTCCGTCAGCGCGAGGGCGGCCGCTGGTACGTCTACTCGCAGATGGAGGGCCTGTTCGCGCGGCGCGTGGTGCCGTGCTTCGACGAGCCGGCCTTCAAGGTGCCGTGGCAGGTCACGGTCGAGGTGCCGGCCGGTGACGTGGTGCTGGCCAACACGCCCGAGCGCGGGCGCCGGCCTCGGCCCGACGGGAGCGCGGTCGTCGAGTTCGAGCCGACGCCGCCGATGGCGAGTTACCTGCTCGCGGTCGCGGTGGGGAGGTTCGAGCTGGTCGAGGTCGGGCCGGTCGGTCGGGCCGCGGTGCCGGTGCGGATCGTCACCCCGGCCGGCGGCAGCGCCTTGGCCGCCGACGCGGTGCGGGTCACGCCGGCGATCGTCGACGCGCTCGAGCGCTACTTCGACCGGGCGCTGCCGCTCACCAAGCTCGATCTGGTCGCGGTGCCGGTGTTCTTCGGCGCGATGGAGAACCTCGGCCTGATCACGATGTCGGCGTCGGTGCTGCTCGGCGATCCCCAGCGACCGTCGACGATCGGGCTGCGCGAGCTGCGCAACACGGTCGCCCATGAGCTGGCGCATCAGTGGTTCGGCGACCTGGTCACGCCGCGCTGGTGGGACGACCTGTGGCTCAACGAGTCGTTCGCGACCTGGATGGCGGCGAAGGTGGTGCGCGAGCTCGACCCTCACCACGACGCGATCGCGACCGCGCGGCGGGCCGCCGACCGCGCGATGGCGGCCGATGCGCTGCCCTCGGCGCGCCCGCTGCGTCGGCCGATCGCCGGCGACGCCGATGTCGACGACAGCTTCGACGCGATCGCCTACGAGAAGGGCGCGACCCTGCTCGCGATGTTCGAGCGTCGCCTCGGCCCGGCGCGGTTTCGCGACGGCGTGCGCGCGTACCTCGACGCCCATGCTGGCGGCTCGGCGTCGGCCGACGACTTCGTGGCGGCGCTGGCGGCGGCCTCCGAGGCCGACACCGCCGCGGCCTTCACGACCTTCCTCGACCACGCCGGCACGCCCGAGGTCGCGCTGGCCCTCGACTGCACCGGCGCGACGCCGGCCGCGGTCGCCACGCTGCACGCCGGGCACGGCGACCCGCCCTGGACCCTACCGCTGTGTGTCCGGTTTCCGGACAACGCCGGGCGCTGGGCCGAGCGCTGCGGTTGGATCCCGCCGGCCGGGGGACGCCTCGAGCTGCCGGTGTGCCCGGCCTGGCTGGTCGGCAACGCCGACGGTGCCGGCTACTACCGGGTCGCGTACGCGCCGCCCTTGGCCGACGCCTTACGCGCGCATCTCAAGCGAGTCGCGGTCGCCGAGCGCATGGCGGTCGCGGCCGATCTGGTCGCCTTCGCGCGGGCTGGCACGGTCGAGCTGGCCGGCTTGCCGCCGTGGATCGACGCGCTGCTCGCCGCCGGCGATCGCCACGATCTGGTCGCGGCCACCGCGTTGGCCCACGCGCTGGGCCGCTTCGCCGACGCCGAGCTCGCGGTGCCCTGGCAGCGCTGGGTGCGGGCGCGCTTCGGCGGGCTCGCGCGCAAGGCCGGCCTGGTCGGCAAGCGCGGCGAGACGGTCGCGGCCACGGCGGCGCGGCGCGCCCTGGTCCAGCTGGTCGGCGTCGACGGTCGCGATCCGGGGCTTGGCCGCGCGGCCGGCACCCGCGTCGACGCCTGGCTGGCCGGCGGCGGCGATCCCGGCGACGATCGCGCGCTCCTGCTGGCGGTCGCGACCGCGTCGGGCGATCGCGCGCTCTACGATCGGCTGCTCGCCGCGGCGCAGGCCTCGACCGATCGCGAGGTCCGCGCTGACCTGCTCGACGCGCTGGCCGGCTTCGACGGGCCCGACGCGACCGCGCGCAACCGTGCGCTGTTCGTCGCCGGCACCTTCGACCCCCACCAGGCCGCTGCGCTGGTCACCGCCGGGCTGGGCAGCGCCCGCAGCGACGCCGCGGCCTGGACCGAGCTGTCGACCCACTACGACGCGATCGCCGGGATGATGACGCCGCTCGACCGGCCGCTGCTCGTCGAGGCCACCGGCGCGCGCTGCACGCCCGCGGCTCGCGCCGAGGTCGCGACGTTCTTCTCGGCCCGACCCGCGACCGACGCCCGCGCGCTGGCGCTGGCCCTCGAGGCCATCGACGAGTGTGTCGCCGAGCGAGCGCGCCTGCGCGTTCAGCTCGCCCCGATCTTGTGAAGCTCAGGGTGCGTCGATGACGAGCGCGTCGACCCCGGCATCGACCGGCATCGTCGACGGACACTCCCCAACCGGCGCGGGCAGCGGCGAGCCGCTCGGGATCGCGGCGAAGGTCGAGCCGGCGACCTCGGGGATCGGGCCGACCACGCCGGTGACCGTGCCGCACACCAGCGTCGTCGAGACGATCGTGCCGTGCAGCACGATATCGATCTGGTACTCGGTGCCCGACACCGCGTTGGCCGGGCCCGGCAGCGTGCCCGTGAGCCGCGCCGCGAACGACGCGGTGTTGTCGACGGCGACGCCGTTGGCGGTCAGCGCTGCGCCGACCGGAACGCGGTTCGGCGAGTCGGGCGGCAGCTGGGACGTCGTCAAGGGCTGATAGCTGCCATCGAGCGTGCCAGTCGCGCCATTGGATGTGACGTCCCACACGGTCGACGTCTGGATCAGCAGGCCATTCGCGATCGGCTTGGGGTTGATCGCAATTAACCACGTGCCGTCGATGTTGGGGATCATATCGATAATCGGCGCGTCGACGGCATCGATGCTCTGGGCGTCGATCGGGAGCCGGGTGCCGTACTCGTCGAAGCGACCCTTCGCGTCGACGCACGCGGCGAGCGGAATGAAGGACGCAATCAACACGACGGCGCGTGCACCTCGGGTTGACGAAACTTTCAGCATCACCGCAAATTTTCATGCCGAAGCGGCCCCGGCGTCAAGGGTGGATCCTCTACACTGCGACCCACCATGCGATCTGTCACCGGCCTGTCGTTCACGCTCGGCGCACTCGGGCTCGTGCTCGCGTCCGCGCTCCCAGCTGTGACCTCGTCTGCGCACGCCGGCGGCTTCACGACGACGCGCTTCGGCGGTGAAGGTGGTCACGCCGCGACCAGTGACGTCTCCGCGATCTTCTACAATCCCGCCGGGGTCTCGTACGGCAAGGGTCTGCGCATCTACGCCGAAGGCCTCTTCGTGTACCGCACCGTCGACTACAACCGCGACCCGGGCGCGGTCGACGCCGCGACGACCACCGGCAGCACGCCCGCCGATGGCCTCGCCGCCAACTCCGGCAAGGCCACGCTCGCCAATGGCGTGATCAGCCCGTTCTTCGGCGTGACCTACAGTCCGATCAAGAACCTTGGCGTCGGGGTCTCGCTGACGGTGCCGTTCGGTGGCCAGGCCAGCTGGGACAAGCAGGACGCCGATTCCAACCCGAACTACCCAGGCTCGGTCGACTCGTCGGCGCGCTGGGCCTCGATCGAAGGCGCGCAGCGCGCGCTCTACTACTCGCTCGCGGTTGGCTGGCACACCGACGATCGCAAGTTCGCGGTCGGCGCCAGCGTCAGCTTGATCCAGTCCGAGATCAACCTGGTCCGCGCCCGCAACCTCGACAACACCGACCACCTCGTCAACGACGACGGCACGATCAAGGAAGGCCGCGCCCTCCTCGACGTGAAGAGCACCGACGTCGGCGCCGCGATCGGCGTGATGTACCAGCCCACGCCATGCTCGCGCATCGGCGTCTCGTATCACTCGCAGCCCGGCTTCGGCGAGCAGACCCTCGAGGGCACGCTCACGACCCGCCTCGGCACCGGCGCGCCTGGCTCCATTCCCATCGAGGTGAAGCAGTCGCTGCCTGACGCCATCCGCGTCGGCGGCGAGTGGCGCGCCTTCGAAAAGGCCGCGCTGCACTTCGCGTTCGACTACCAGCGTTGGTCGCTCTTCAAGGCCCAGTGCATCGTCAACCCCAGCTCGCCCGACGGGGCGTGCGACACCAACGACGACGGCCAGCTGCTCGACCCGGCCAACTCGGCGGTCAACGCCAACCTCGTGCGCAACTGGAAGGACACCTTCGGCCTGCGCGTCGGTGGCTCGTACTATCCCAGCGAGAATCTCGAGATCAACGCCGGCCTGCTCTACGACTCGAACGCGGTGCCCGACAACACGCTCGACCCCGCGCTCATCGACATGGACAAGCTCATCCCGCAGCTCGGCGTGAAGTACACCGCTGGCAAGGTGCTCATCAGCGCCACGCTCGGCGACGTGATCTACTTCTCGCGCACGACCGCGCCGCGCACCGCCGCGCCGGCTGGCAAGAATCGCTCGCCCGACATGGCCGGCGACTACAAGCAGTCGGTCGCGTACGTGCTGTTCGGCGTCGGCGCGAACCTCTGACAGAAGGGCCTGCGGCAGGAGCCCGCGCGGAGAGGCTCACCACACCACGGTGTAGCGGCGCGTTCACGATCGCGCGTGTCAGTTCGAGGGGTTAGCGACGGGGCGGCGGCGAGGGAGCTCGGCATCGGGGTTGCTCTAGGGAAGCACCATGCCCACGACGCTTCGCCTCGCTTCCCTTCTCCTCGCGCTCCCCCTCACCTCCCTCGTCGCCTGCACCTGGAACGAGGTCGAGACCGGCCGCAATGGCTTGATCGAGCTGACGCCCACCGAGTGCGGCAAGGACGGCTGTGACCTCGACGATGGCGTCGCGGTCGGCGGTTCGGTGCTGCTGACCTTGCGCGGCGTCGACGGCAAGGACGCCAGCGATCTGCGCCTGGTGTCGAGCGCGCCCTGGATCGTCGACGTGGTGTCGTCGGACTTCGGCGGCATCGATCCCGAGTTCCGCATCGTCGGCGGCGAGGCCGGCCGCGCCGACCTGATCGCGATCGATCAGTGGGGCTACCAGATCGACTACCTGCCGATCGAGGTCGCCGCGATCAGCGACGTCGCGATCGACGCCAACGTCGACGAGCTGACGGTGATCGGCGTCGACGTGGCGTACCAGGCGCCGGTCGGCAGCGAGCTGCGCCTCGACGTGGTCGGGCTGTCGCGCGGCCGCGAGCTCACCGGCGACGTGCAGTACCTCGCCGAGCTCGACGCCGCGATCGCCCAAGGCGTGATGGCAGGCTCCGACGTCAGCCGCGGTCACCTCAAGCTCATCGTGCCCGCCGGCGATCACGACCTGCGCTTCACGGCTCCCGGTGGCGCCGCCAAGCTGGTCCGCATCATGGGACGATGACGCTGAGCTCCGCGGCCACCCGGGCCAGCTCGGCGCCCAGGCGCGCGCGCAGGCCGGTGGCGTCCTCGAGCGTGCACCGCTCGAGCTGGTCGGCGAGGGCGGCGGCGTCGACGGCTCCGACCATGAGCAGCGCGCCGCGCAGGCCGTGGGCCGCGCGATACAGCTCGTCGGCCTGGCGGGCCCGGAGCGCGGCGTCGATGGCGTCGGCCAGCGACGGTTGATGCGACATGAAGGTCTCGGCGATGGTCGCCGCCAGCTCGACGCGCCCACCGACCTTGGCCAGCCGCGCGGCGTGATCGATGGGCGAACGCAGCTCGCCCTCGCCGACCCGGTGCAGGAGCTCGCTGAGGGTGACGGCGTCGATCGGCTTGGCGAGGTAGCCGTCCATGCCGGCGGCGGCGGCGGTCAGCTCGCCGTCGCGATGCGCCGAGACCGCGATGATCGGCAGCCGCGGCATGCGCTCGCGATGCTCGCGCTGGCGGATGCGTCGCGTCGCGCCGGCGCCGTCGAGCTTGGGCATCTCGAGGTCCATCAGGATCACGTCGAAGCGCTCGGCCTCGAGCGCGTCCACCGCCGCCTCGCCGTCTCCGACCCAGCGCGTGGTGTGGCCCGAGCGCTCGAGGATGGCCTGGGCGATCGCGGCGATCGTCGGGTGATCCTCGGCGAGCAGGATGCGCAGCGCGCGGCCGTTGGTGATGAGCGGCAGGCCCGGCGTCGAGCCGGGATCGATCGTCCGCATCCGGTCGGTGGTGGGCCCCAGGCCGTGCGGCAGCGGGACGGTCACGGTGAACTGGGTGCCCACGCCGACGGTCGACTCGAGGGCGATCGTGCCGTGCAGCGCGGTGACCAGCTCGCGCGTGATCGCGAGCCCGAGCCCGACGCCCTCGGCGGCGGCGTCGGCCTGCATGAAGGGCTCGAAGACCGCGGCCTGCTGATCGGGCTCGATGCCGACGCCGGTGTCGGTGACGGTGAACACGACCGCGTCGCCCTCCCCGCACGCGACCGTGACGCTGACGTTGCCGACCGGCGTGTACTTGACCGCGTTGTAGAGCAGGTTGACCAGGATCTGGCGCAGGCGCAGCGGGTCGCCGCGGCGCGCGGTCGCCAGGCCATCGGACAACTCGCCGCGCAGCACCAGCGCCTTCTTGCGCGCGCGCGGCGACACCATCGCCATGGCCTGGGCGACGACGTCGTGCAGATCGAAGTCGATCTCGACGACGTTGATCTGCCAGGAGTCCTCGCGGCTGGCGTCGAGCAGGTCGTCGATGAGCTCGAGCAGGTGGCGAGCCGAGGCCCGCGCGCTGGCCAGGTGCTCGCCGCGCGAGCTGGCGTTGCCGTCGAGGATCGCGAGATCGATCATGCCGATGACGCCGGCGAGCGGCGTGCGCAGCTCGTGCGTGACCTGGGTCAGGAAGCGGGTCTTGGCGCCGGCCTCGTCCTGGGCCCGCTCGCGATCGCGGATGAGCTCGCTGCGGGCGACGTGATCGTCGCTGACGTCCTGCACGCCGCCGGCGATGATCGTGGGCGCGCCGTCATCGTCGCGCTCGCAGGCCATGCGGGCCCGCAGGTGGCGCCACCCGCCGCTCTTGCGACGGACCCGGAAGACCGACTCGGTGACCTGGCCCGAGGCGATCGCGGCCCGGGCGGCCTCGAGCAGCTCGGCGGTGTCCGACGGGTGGAGCATGACGAAGTACTCGGCCTGGGTCGTGGGCGGCGGGCGCCCGCGATCGTAGTCGTGCAGCTGGTACATCATCGACGACCAGCCGACCCGGCCGGTCGCGAGCTCGTAGGTCCAGCTGCCGACCCGCGACAGGCGCTGGGCGTCGTCGAGGTGACGCTGCGCGCGATCGAGCGCGTCGAGCTGGGCGTCGATGGCGCGGTTCGAGGGCGCGCGCGACACCACGCCGGTCCAGCCGTCGGGGCCGCGGGCCCACGAGCCGAGCAGCGGTCGCAGCTCGCCGCTGTGGGTGCGCCAGCGCCACGCGGTGGTGACCTGGGCCGCCGAGCCGCGCAGGAGCTCGTGATGGGCGAGGTGGGCGTGATCGGCGAACAGGCACTGTCCGAGCGGCCGGCCCACCAACTCGTGGGGTGACACGCCGAGCAGCTCCGCGGAGGCCGCGCTCGCGCTGCGGATGACGCCGTCGTTGCCCACGACGACGATCAGCACGCCGGCCGCCGCCAGCGCCGCGTCGCGCTCGCGCTCGCCATTCACGACGCCTCCGCAGCCGCCAGTACGGGCAGTCCCATGACGCTAGGTCACCGTTGTGGAGAGCCGGTGTCAAGGTCGGTTGACATCGCAGGTCCCGCCGGGAAGTATCCGGCGCGATGCCCGACGACGACGACTTCGCAGCCTTGTTCGCTCAGACCCAGCAGGGCCAACCGAAGGGACAGGCCGCGGCCAAGCGGGCCCGGCCCGGCGACCTCGTCACCGGCAAGGTCACCTCGATCGGCAACGACTCGATCTTCATCGACCTGGGCGGCAAGTCCGAGGGCGTGCTCGACCGCGAGCAGGTGGTCGGCCCCGACGGCACGCTGCGGGTGAAGGTCGGCGACACCGTCGAGGCCCGGGTCGCCGGTGAGCGCAACGGCTCGCTGCAGCTGCGCATCAAGCTGGGCCGCGGCGTCGAGGCGCGCGGCGAGCTGGTCCAGGCGATGGAGCTCGGCATCCCGGTCGACGGCAAGGTCACCGGGGCGATCAAGGGCGGGCTCGAGGTCGACGTCGCCGGCGTGCGCGGCTTCTGCCCGGCGTCGCAGGTCGACGCCCGGTTCGTCGCCGATCAGACCGTGTTCATCGGCCAGGTGCTGCAGTTCCGCGTCACCCAGTACGAGCGCGGCAACTTGGTGCTGTCGCGGCGCGCGCTCCTCGAGGAGGACAACGCCAAGCGCGCGGCCGAGGTCCGCAGCAAGATCGAGGTCGGCGCGGTGATCCGCGGCAAGGTCGTCGGCTTCAAGCCGTTCGGCGCCTTCGTCGACATCGGCGGCATCGAGGGCATGCTGCACGTCAGCGAGCTCGGCCACTCGCGGGTCGACAAGCCCGAGGACGTGCTCCAGATGGACCAGGAGCTCGACGTCCAGATCAAGTCGATCGAGGAGGCCACCGACGGCAAGCGCCCGCGGATCGCGCTCACCATCAAGGCGCTTCAGGCCGATCCCTGGTTGGCCGCGACCCGCGACCTGATGGTCGGCCAGACCTTGAAGGGCACCGTCACGCGGCTCCAGATCTTCGGCGCGTTCGTCGAGGTGCTGCCCGGCGTCGAGGGCCTGGTCCACATCAGCGAGCTGGGCGCCGGCCGCCGCCTCAACCACCCCAAGGAGGCGGTGTCGGTCGGTCAGCAGGTCGAGGTCAGCGTGCTCCAGCTCGATCCCGAGAAGCGCCGCATCGGCCTCTCGATCGCGGGCGCGCTCCAGCAGGCCGAGCAGAACGATCTCGCCGAGGCCCGCGCCTCCATCGAGCCGGCCCCCTCGCGCCTCGGCACGTTCGCGGATCTGTTCAAGAAGAAGTGATCGCGTACCAGCCCCCGCTCGTCGAGGGCCGCCTGGTGTCGCGCTACCAGCGGTTCTTCGCCGACATCGAGCTGTCGGGCGGGCGCGGCACGGTGACGGCCCATTGTCCCAACCCGGGCTCGATGAAGACCTGCGCCGAGCTCGGCGGCCGGGTGTGGGCGCAACCCAAGCTCGGCAGCGGCAAGCTCGACTGGGGCTGGGAGCTGGCCGAGGTCGGCGGGCACCTGGTGAGCGTGAACCCGACCCGCTCGAACGCGCTGGTCGCCGCCGCCATCAGCGCCGGGGCGATCCCGGAGCTGGCCGGCTATCCCACGCTGCGGCGTGAGGTCACCGCTGGCGAGTCGCGCCTCGACTTCCTGCTCGCGCGCGGCGCCAAGCACCGTGACCGCTGCTTCGTCGAGGTGAAGACCGTCACCATGCACGGCGGCGTCGACGGGGTCGCGGCGTTTCCCGACAGCGTCACCGCGCGCGGCGTCCGCCATCTCGACGAGCTGCGCGCGTTGCGCAAGCAGGGCTACCGCGCGGTCTTGCTGTTCGTCGTGGCGCGGGGCGGCGCGCTGCGCATGCGTCCCGCCGACGAGCTCGATCCCACTTACGGTGCGGCGCTCCGGGCAGCCGGCGCGGCCGGCGTCGAGCTGCTCGCTTACGCCGCGGTGCCCACCCTCGCCAGCCTCGGCTTCGGCGGCAAGCTCCCGATCGACCTCGCCAAGCCGCGCTGACCGCAATAGCGGCGCGCGGTGGCGCGGTGACGGCGGCTCGGCTTTGGACCTACCGCTGGCGCGCGCCGACTTCCAGAGCGCGTGTGACGCCGGCGAGCCGCGCGGTTGCGGGGAGCTGGGCTGCTTGCTGGTCGAGGCTGGCGACGTCGAGCTCGGCGCGCGCTTGCATCGCAGCGCGTGTGAGCGTGGCGTGATGCGCAGCTGCTCGCACATCGGCTTTCTGCTCGAGCACGGTCAAGGCGTGGCGCGCGATGAGGCCGCCGCCGCCGGCATGTATGGCCTCGCCTGCGACGGCGACGATCCGCTCGGCTGCGCCAACCTCGCGGTGTCCTACGAAAACGGCATGGGCGTCCCGCAGCGCACGCCGCGAGCGCTCTTGAGTCGCGCCTGCGACGCCGACTGGCCGGCGGCGTGTCGCGCCCTCGACGAGGCCCAGCGCGCTCAATGACAGAGCGTGTGCGTGCCGTAGGCCGAGGGCACGTTGGCGATCCAGGTACAGATGTCGTTCCACATGCTGGAGCGGAAGCGGGCGCCGGCGTTGTAGCTGCCGTCGGGGCCGTAGTGGATGGCGAGGATGGCGGGCACGCCGTCGACGTAGGTGTAGACCGCGCTGCCGCTGTGGCCTTCGGAGGTGTCGATGGCGTAGTCGAGGCGGCTGTCGCTGGTGAAGGCGTTGGTGTCGAGGATGGCATCGTCGGCGTACATCCAGCCGTCGCACCGCTTGTCGGGGCGGGGCGAGGCCTTGCACTGCTGGTTGGCGACGACGCCGCAGCTGTTGCTCGGGCCGCACGGGTAGCCCTTGTTGTAGGCGGTCTTGCCGAGGTAGCCCGACGAGTCGTTCCACCACGCGACGCCCATCCAGCCGAGCTGCGCGTTGGCCGCGCTGTCGTCGAGGTAGAGCAGGGCGTAGTCGAAGCGGCGCGCGACGCGCCAGTCGCGCAGCATCACGCCGCTCCAGTGCCGGGTCGCGCCGCCGTTGAGGCGCGTGGCGTTGGTCTGGCCCGGATTAAAGTACCCGCTCGTCGAGACCGAGCCGCTCGAGGACATCACGCAGTGGGCCGCGGTGATGACGTGGCGCGGGCCGACCATGGTGCCGGTGCAGCCGCCGGTCATCGTGCTGCCGTCGCCGCTGAGCGACCCCACGGTGCGATACGGGTAGCTCTCGAGCGTCGACGCCGCGCTGATGAGGGTGCGGCGATCGCTGCTGAGCGTGCCGCCGAGGATCTTGAAGAGCGTGCGCTCGAAGATGGTGTCGTCGTCGGGGTTGAAGGCGCCGCGGTCGGTGTCGGTGGGCGCCGCCACCTCGCGGGCCTCGCCGAAGCGACCGTACGACGTGCCGTCGCCGGCGACGAACAGGGCGTCGAAGCGGCGGCCGTCGTCGGCGCGCCACGAGGTGTCGGCGAGGGCGCGGCGGGCCAGCTCGTCGTCGGATAGCTCGCTGCCGTGGACCGCGGTGGTGTCGACCGGCGTCTGCTCGCGAGCGGCGCGCTTGGCGGCCGGCACCCAGCCGTCGGCGGACAGGTTGGCGCCGGTCGCGATGGGCTCGGCCGTGGTCGGCACCTCGGTGCAGGCGGTGAGCGCGAGGAGCGACAGGGACAGCACGCCACCAGCGCGCAGCGATCTGGACATCGTGGTCTTCATGGCCGGGTAGAGCGGCCCGCGGCGATTCGTATCGCGGCGCGCGCGCGAAAGTTCCGCGCTAGGCTCGGCCGATGGCAATCCGCAAGATCGCGCAGGTCGGCCACCCGGTGCTGCGCGAGCGCGCTCGCGAGCTCACCGCCGAGGAGCTGGCGGCGCCGGCGACCCAGCAGCTCATCGACGATCTGGTCGAGACCATGCGCGATGCCAGCGGGGCCGGCCTGGCCGCGATCCAGATCTACGAGCCGATCCGCATCTGCGCGATCGAGGTCCGCGACAACCCGCGCTATCCGTACAAGCCCAACATCCCGCTGACGATCCTGGTGAACCCGGTGCTGACGCCGGTCGGCGACGACACCTTCGCCAACTACGAGGGCTGCCTGTCGGTGCCCAACCTGCGCGGCGTCGTGACGCGCGCGGTCAACGTGCGGGTCCAGGCCTGGGACCGCCACGGCCACGCCATCGACGAGGTGGTGCGTGGCCTCAAGGCCGGGACCTACCAGCACGAGGTCGACCACCTCGACGGCAAGGTCTTCCTCGATCGGGTCACCGACTCCAGCACGCTCACGACCTGGACCGAGTTCGAGCGCTATCACCAGGCCGCCTTCATCGCGTCGGTGCGTGAGCTGGTGGCTCGGGTCGGCTCGTAGCAGAATCGGGCCATGGCCGAACCCAAGCGCGCCTCCGGCAAGAAGCCCGCGCGCGTCGAGAGTAAGGCGACCAAGGCGAAGGCGAAGGCGAAGCCGAAGGGGCAGGGGCAGGGGAAGCGCGAGGCGGCCAAGCCCAAGGGCCGCCGCAAGAAGGCCAACGCCGAGCCGCTGCCGATGATCGAGGTGCGGCGCATCCACCGCCGCGATCTCAACCGGGTCTGGGAGTTTCTGAAGCTCAGCTTCCACCAGGTCAACCTCGAGACCGTCGAGTACCAGCGCCCGCGCACCAAGCGGCGCTTCGTCAAGACCTACGACGAGGAGGGCATCGACCAGCTGGTCTTCGAGGTCGACGACGCCATCGTCGCGTACGCCGAGTGCGCGCACGAGGTGGTCGGCACCGACAACTGGATCAACGAGGCGTACTTCGAGCGCCGCAAGATGCGGCCGCTGTTCGTCGAAGAGCTGGCGGTGCACCCCGACTGGAACGGGCGTGGCGTCGGCGCGTTCGTCCTCGAGCAGCTCCACCATCTCGCCAAGGTGCGCGGCCTCTCGCACCTCGTCCTCGAGGTCGCCGAGAACAACGAGCACGCGCTGCAGTGGTATCGCAAGCGCAACTTCCGCAAGCTCGACGCCGCGATCTTCCTGGCCGCCACCGTCGACAACGAGCCCGAGCTGCTGCCGCCCAAGCCGGTCAAGCCGCCGCGCCCGCTCGATCCGTCGGCGGCGCCGCTGACCCAGGCCGGCGAGTAGCTAGGCCGGCAGGCCGGCGACGAGGGCGTCGACGACCGCGGCCGGCGCGTCGAGGTTGAGCCAGTGGCCAGCCTCGGGCAGGTAGGTGAGCGTCAGGTGCGGGACTGCCGCGAGCCGCGCCCGATCGGCGTCGCTCACGGCGCTGCTCTTGCCGGCGACGACGAAGTGGAGCGCGCCGGCTGCGGGATCCTCGACGCGCGGCCACAGCTCGAGGGCGCCGTAATCGTCGAGGAGCGCGCGGACCGCGGGCAGATCGAGGCGGTTGCGGAGGCCGCCCTCGGTGGCGACCAGGTTCATCGCGAGCCAGGCGGACAGCGGCGCGCTGTGACCGCGGGCGATGAGCGCCGCCACGTAGTCGTCGCGACGCGGCCACACCCGATCGAGAGCGTGCATCGACTCCCAGGCCGCGCGCACCGAGTTGTCGGGCGCGTTCCAGTCGCGGCCCGGGCTGGGCGAGGCGTCGAGGATGAAGCGGTGGGCGACGCCGTCGGTGGCGAGCACCACCTTGCCGCCGAACGAGTGGCCGACCGCGGCCTCGACCGGCGTGCCGGCGCCGGCGAGCTGATCGAACAGCGCGCGGAGATCGGCCGCGCAGGCCGCGACGGTGTGGGGCGGTTCGCTGGCCTCGCTGCGGCCGTGCAGGCGCAGATCGACGAGCACGGCGCCCCAGGTCGGCCGCTTTGCGATCACCGCGCGCGCGACCGATCGCCAGTTGGCGCCGCTGCCGAAGATGCCGTGGACGAACCCGACCAGGCGCGGGGCCGAGCCCAGCACCTCGTGATGCAGGCGCGCGGTCAAAACTGCGCCTCGACGCCTTTGTGCTTGGCGACCAGGTCGACGAGATAGCTGGCGAGCTCGAGCACGTCGGGGTCCTTGGTGCGACGCGACACCATCACGCTGATCAGATCGTGAGCTTCACCGTCGTCGACCGGCTCGCGCAGCCGCAGGACGACGGTGCCGTGCTTCTCGTCGGGGCGGCCCTTCTTGCGACCGCCGACGTCGACCAGATCGATGAGCTCCCACAGCGCGCGCTGCTCTTTGCGCGACAGCGCGATCGAGCCGAGCTCGTCGGAGCGGGCCTGGTTCACGACCGCGACCCAAAGCGAGTTGCCGCGGACGCGGAAGGTCCACTCGGTGCCGTCGGGCTTGGTGCTGACGAACTCGAAGGAACGTCCATTGACCTCTCCCCGCGGATCGTTCGACACTTGCATGTCAGGCGCGCTACACGCGACGAGCGCGCTCGCGACGAGCGGACACGCGAGCAAGCACCTCATGAACCATCGCACGTCGCCCATTGCAGCAGGTCTATCGGCGATCGTCAAAGCGGCGCTGGTCACCGGCTGCGGGTTCGTGCCGAGCGGCAGCCCGCCCGACGACGGCCGCGCGGTGATCGACAGCGCCGAGCCGACCGACGCCGAGCCGTCCACCGTCGATGCCCCCGATGGGCCCACGCCAGCGGCGCTGCTGTGCGACGCCGGCGATGCCAACCTGCTGCTCTGCCTCGGCTTCGACGGCGGATCGGCCCACAACGCGGCCGGCTCGAACCTGCAGGCCCAAGACGTGGTCGCGCTCGACCGCACCACCGGCCGGGTCGGCGACGGTGGCGGCTTCGGCGCTTCGACGGTGCTGCACTTTCCGGAAGACTCGCGGCTCGATCTGGACGCGGCGTGGAGCTTCGAGATGTTCGTGAAGCTCGACGCGCTGCCCGACCCCGAGAACCCCGACCAGCGGGTCGGCGTCCTCGACAACGACGGGCAATACAGCCTGTTCATCCGCAGCCGCGATCCCGAGAACCCGCGCGCGTTCGCGTACTGCAACGCCCAGGCGACCGTGTTCAGCGAGGTCGCGATCGAGGTCGGCGACTGGCACCACCTCGCGTGCGTGCAGGACCGCGGCACGCTGAGCATCTACGTCGACGGCGCGATGACGCCGATCGGCAACACCACGCCGATCGCCAGCGGGGTCCGCAACGGCACGACCGTCGGCCAGAACGGCGACGGCGACGCCAGCACCGTCGATGATCCGCTGATCGGCACGATCGACGAGCTGCGGGTGTGGAACGTCGCGCGCAGCGCGGACCAGATCGCGGCGGCGGCGGCCCGTCGGTGATCGTCGACGCGGTCGCGGCCGGCTGTGCCGGGGCCGGCTTTGAGCTGTGCGCGGCGACCACCGCGGGCGCGTACCACGCGGCGGTGCCCGACGGGCTGCGGGTCGAGGACTTCGGACGGCCCGACGCCTTGCTGATCGTCATCGGCAACACCCGGGCGCTTTGGCCCCGCTTCGCCGACGCGCTGCGCGCCGATCCGGCCCTGGGCGAGGCCGGCGATCCCCTCGACACGTTTACTGCCAGAATCATTGGCGCGGTGGTCGCACGCGCGGCCGGCCGGCTGCGCCACGAGGTCTACTACGCGCCCGAGCTACCGCCGCGCCGGGTCGCGCTGCAACGGTTGGCCGCGCTCGCCGGCCTGGCCGCGCTCGCACCCAGCCACCTGTGCGTGCATCCGCGATTCGGTCCGTGGATCGCGCTGCGGGCCGCGGTCGTCGTCGACGTCGACGGACCGGTCGGCGCCACCGCCGCTCCAGCCCACCAGCCCTGCGACTGCGCGACCGGGTGTGGGCCGGCCCTGACCCGCGCGCTGGCGGCCGGACCCCCGCGCGACGCCGACGAGCTGCGCGAGCGCTGGCGGCTGTGGCTGGCGGTGCGCGACGCCTGTCCGGTCGGGCGCGACTACCGCTACGGCGACGACCAGCTCCGCTACCATTACACCGGCGATCGCGCGGCCTTACCGGTCGCGCCCAGGCTCGGCTAGCGCGAGTCGCACGAAGGAATTGCCAGCGGCGGCGGGGCTCGACTACTGTATGGATGTGCAGTCCCGCAAGGACCCCGCGGTCGATGTCCTGGCCGCCTTTCATCCCCTGGTTGCGGGCTGGTTTCGCGAGCGGCTGGGCGAGCCGACCGCGCCTCAGCGCGCTGGCTGGCCCTCGATCGCGGCCGGTCGCGACACCCTGATCGCCGCGCCGACCGGCTCCGGCAAGACCCTCGCCGCGTTCCTGGCCGCGATGGACGCGCTCATCCGGACCGGCCTCGACGCGCCGCTGCCCGACGGCGTGCAGGTGCTCTACCTGTCGCCGCTCAAGGCGCTGTCCAACGACGTCCAGCGCAACCTGTCGGGCCCACTCGCCGAGATCGCGGCGAGCGCGTGCGCCCAGGGTGTCCGCTTTCCGGACATCTCGGTCGCGGTCCGCACCGGCGACACCTCGCCGGCCGAGCGCGCGCGCATGGCCAAGCGCCCGCCCCACATCCTGGTGACCACGCCCGAGTCGGTCTACATCATGCTGACCACCGAGCGGGGCCGGGCCGCGCTGTCGGGGGTCCGGACCGTCATCGTCGACGAGATCCACGCGATCGCCGGCGACAAGCGGGGCGCGCATCTCGCGGTCAGCCTCGAGCGGCTCGATCGCTTGGTGCGGCAGACCTGGGGCCGGGTCCCGGTGCGGGTCGGGCTGTCGGCGACCCAGCGGCCGATCGAGGCGGTGGCGACGCTCCTGGGCGGACGCCGCCCGATGCCGGCGATCGTCGACGGTGGCCACCGTCGCGACCTCGACCTCGCGATCGAGATCTCCGACGACGAGCTGGGCGCGGTCGCCTCCCTCGAGCAGATGGGCCGGATCTACGATCGCATCGCCGAGCTGGTGAGCGCGCACCAGACCACGCTGGTGTTCGTCAACACCCGGCGCTTGGTCGAGCGGGTCTCGCACCAGCTCGAGCAGCGCCTCGGCGAGGAGCACGTCGTCGCGCACCACGGCTCGATGTCGCGCGAGCGCCGCTTCATGGCCGAGGCCCGGCTCAAGGCCGGCACGGTCAAGTGCGCGGTGGCGACCGCGTCGCTCGAGCTCGGCATCGACGTCGGCGCCGTCGATCTGGCGATCCAGCTGGGCTCGCCGCGCTCGCTCGCGACCTTCTTGCAGCGGGTCGGTCGCTCGGGCCACCACCTGGGCGCCACGCCCAAGGGCCGCCTGTTCGCGATGACCCGCGACCAGCTCGCCGAGTGCGCGGCGCTGGTGCGCGGGGTGCGGCGCGGCAACCTCGACACGCTGCGGATCCGGGTCAACCCGATCGACATCCTGTGCCAGCAGATGGTGGCGTGCTGCGCCGCCGAGGAGCTGTCCGAGGACGAGCTGTTCGAGCTGGTGACCGGCGCCTCGCCGTACGCCACGCTCACCCGTGCCAAGTTCGACGAGCTCCTGGTGATGCTGTCGGAGGGCGTGTCGGATCGTCGACGGGTCGGGCAGCTCCTGCACCGCGATCGGGTCGGCGGTCGGCTCAAGGCCAAGCGGGGCGCGCGCCTGCTGGCGATCACGTCGGGCGGCGCGATCCCGGACAACGCCAACTACGCGGTCGTCGAGCATCCCAGCGGGACCCGGGTCGGCGAGGTCGACGAGGACTTCGCGATCGACTCGAGCCGCGGCGACATCTTCTTGCTGGGCAACACCGCCTGGAAGGTGCACCGCATCGAGACCGGCAAGGTCTACGTCGAGGACGCCAAGGGCCAGCCGCCGACGATCCCGTTCTGGTTTGGCGAGGCGCCAGCGCGCACGCGCGAGCTGTCCGACGAGCTGTCGGACCTGCGCGGCGAAGTCTGCCGCCGGCTCGGCGAGGGCGAGGCCTGGGGCGTGATCGCGGCGTGGCTGGTGGTCGAGACCTCGATGAGCCGGCCCGCCGCCGAGCAGCTGGTCGCGTACCTGGCCGCGGGCCGGGTCGCGCTGGGCGCCTTGCCGCGCAAGGATCTGCTCATCGCCGAGCGCTTCTTCGACGAGGGCGGCGGCATGCAGCTGGTCATCCACGCCCCGCTGGGCGGTCGCATCAACCGGGCCTGGGGGCTCGCGCTGCGCAAGAGCTTCTGCCGCAGCTTCGACTTCGAGCTGCAGGCCGCGGCGACCGACGACGGCATCGTGATCTCGCTGGGCCAGCCGCACAGCTTCGAGCTGGCGACGGTGTTCAGCTTCTTGCCGTCGGTGAAGGCCGAGGAGGTGCTGGTCCAGGCGCTCCTGGACGCGCCGATGTTCGAGGTGCGCTGGCGCTGGAACGTCACCCGCGCGCTCACCGTCGCGCGCCGCCACGGCGGCAAGAAGGTCGCGCCGCATCTCCTGCGCATGCGCTCGGCCGATCTGCTGTCGGTGGTGTTCCCGCAGGCCCAGGCCTGCCAGGAGAACATCGCCGGCGATCGCGAGATCCCCGATCACCCGCTGGTGCTCGACACCATCCACGACTGCCTGGTCGAGGCGATGGACAGCGAGGGCCTGACCGCGCTGTGTGTCGCCCTCGAGACCGGCCAGATCTCGATCCTGGCCAAGGACTCGGTCGAGCCGTCGCCGCTGTGCCACGAGCTCATCAACGCCAACCCCTACGCGTTCCTCGACGACGCGCCGCTCGAGGAGCGCCGCACCCGCGCGGTGAACCTGCGGCGCGGCCTGCCGCCCGAGCTGGCCGAGACCACCGGCGCGCTGGCTCCCGAGGCCATCCTCGCCGCCGAGGACGAGGTCGCGCCGGTGGTCCGAGATCCCGACGAGCTGCACGACGCCATCCAGACCTTGTGGCTGGTGCCAGCGACGCGGATGGTGCACCTCGCGCAGCCAGGCTGGATGGCGCTGCTCAGCTCGGCGGGCCGGGTGACGCTGTTGACCTGGCCTGCCGACGGTCATCGCCCGGCCGGCGCCGGCTGGGTCGCCGTCGAGCGCCTCGGCATGGTGCGCGCGGTGCTGCCCGACGCCAGCGCGACCCCGGCCACCGAGACGCCGAGCTGGGCCGGCACCGGCGAGCCCGAGCTGGTGATGCGCAAGCTCGTCGCCGCCTATCTCGACGGCAGCGGGCCGCGCACCGCCAACGCGCTGGCCGCCGATCTCGGCCTGGCCGCCCGCGACGTGCTGACCGCGCTGATGGCCCTCGAGGGCGACGGCGACGTGTTGCGCGGACGCTTCACCGCCCGCGGCGCGGTGGTGCCGATGACCGCGCCGGCCGCGCTCGCCGCCTCGGACGCCGGCGATCTGGGGACCCGCGTCGAGTGGTGCAATCGCCGCGTGCTGGCGCGCATCCACCGCTTGACCTTGCAGCGCCTGCGCCGCGAGATCGAGCCGGTCGACGCCGCCGCGCTGATGCGGTTCTTGCTGCGCTGGCAGCGGGTCGCCCGCGGCGCCCAGGTGCTCGGCGCCGACGGGCTGTCGCGCGTGCTCGATCAGCTCAGCGGCTTCGAGACCGCGGCCGGCGCGTGGGAGCGCGAGCTCCTGCCGGCGCGTCTGCACGGCTACGAGCCCAGCTGGCTCGATCAGCTGTGCTTGGGCGGCGAGATCGCCTGGTGCCGGCTGTCGGCGCGCAAGGGCGATCCCGACGGGGCGCGGATCACGCCGAGCCGAGCCGCGCCGCTGTCGCTGTTCCGGCGCGCCGACGCCGCGTGGCTGCGCGCGCCGCTGGCCGGCGCCGACGCGCCGGTGCTGTCGGTCGACGCCGCCGCGGTCGCCGAGCGCCTGCGCAGCGCCGGCGCCGCGTTCTTGCCCGATCTGGTCGCCGACGTCGGGCTCAGCCCCGATGCGGTCGAGGACGCGCTGTGGGAGTTGGTCGCCGCCGGGCTGGCCGCCGCCGACGGCTTCGCGAGCCTGCGGGTGCTCGTCGATCGTCGACGCGGCGAGACCGCGCGCAGCCGCTTCGACGAGCCGGCCCGGGGCGCGGTGTCGGCGACCCACGCCTGGCGCGAGGCGGTCAAGCGCGCGCGCGGCAAGGATCGCGAGCGGCCCACCCACGCGGTGCGCAGCCTGCCGACCGCGGCTGGGCGCTGGTCGCTGCTCGGGGTGCCGCGCGCCGACGCGCTCGATCCCGAGGCCTCGGCCCGGCAGCTGCTCGCGCGCTACGGCATCGTCTTTCGCGATCTGGTGATCCGCGAGACCACCTTGCCGCCCTGGCGCGACCTCGCGCAGGTGCTGCGCCGCCTCGAGGCGCGCGGCGAGATCCGGGGCGGCCGGTTCGTCAACGGCTTCGTCGGCGAGCAGTTCGCGCTGCCCGAGGCGCTCGACGAGCTGCGCGGCGTCCGCACCCCGCCGGCCATCGCCGAGTGCATCCGGGTCGCCGCCACCGATCCGCTCAACCTGGTCGGCATCGTCACGCCGGGCGCCCGGGTCCCCGCGGTGATGGGCAACGCCGTGCTGCTGCGCGACGGCATCCCGGTGGCCTCGCTCGAGGCCGGCCAGGTCGTGGTCCGCGCGACCCTCGAGCCGGGCGCGCGCGTCGACGCCGATCTGACGTATCATGGGCCGCCGCGGCGACCGTCGCCGCCGTCGCAGGCCTCGCTCCTCTTGTGACCGCGTCCTCCTCGATCATCGCCGCGCTGCGCTGGACCACGCGCTGGCCCAACGGGTTCATCGTGGCGTTCCTCGGGCTGCAGCTCGCGCTGCCGCTGAGCTACTATCTGGTGCGCTTGGACGACCACGACGAGCGCTTTGCGTGGCGCATGTTCTCGTCCACGCGCATGGTCAGCTGCCGCGTGGTGCTGGCGGTCGACGAGCAGCCGGTCGCGTTGCAGACCGAGTTCCACGACGCCTGGATCGCGCTGGCCCAGCGCGGTCGCCGCAACATCGTCGAGGCGATGGGCGCGCGGCTGTGCCAGCAGCACCCCGGCTCGGTGGTCACCGCCCGGCTCACCTGCCAGCCGCTGCGCGGAGAGCCCTACGCGATCGGCGGCTTCGACCTCTGCACGATCCCGACGCTGTGATGGCGAAGCAGACCCGCTCGACTCGCCGCAACCACGCGGCGCGACCACCGCCGGCGGCGGAGGGCGAGCTCGGCGCCGCGGCGCCGTCACCGTCACCAGCGCCACCGGCGTCAGCGTCAACGCCGGCCCGCAACCCGCCACAGTCCGCCCCCGTGGCTGGCAATCGATTTTGGCAGGATTTCGAGCTGTCGTGGGCCAAGTGGACCGTGTTCCGCTTCGTCTTCTTCGGCCTCCAGGCCGTCGACGCGTTCTGGCAGGTCGGTCACGCCCCGCGCTACGGCGCCGGCGGCTTCAACGTCCAGCAGCTCCCCGGCGCGCTGCTCCCCGAGCCGTCGCGCGTCGGCATGACCTTCGTCTACGGCGCGCTGTGCGTGCTGTTCGCGCTGATCGCCCAGGGCGCCGTGGTCCGCTGGGCGCTGCCGCTCGCGACCGCGCTCTACGGCTACGCGTACTTCGTGAGCCAGCTCGACTCGTACCAGCACCACTACCTCATCTGGCTCGTGCTCGTGCTGCTGTGCTTGGTGCCGACGCGGCCCGATCCCTCGCCAGGCCGGGTCGCGTGGGTGCGGGCGTGGTCGCTGCGCCTGTTGCTGGTGCAGCTCGGCCTGGTCTACGCCTGGGCCGCCTTCGCCAAGCTCGACGGGGTCTGGCTCGACGGCAGCGCGCTCGCGCGTCAGGTCCACACCGGCTGGATCCGGTCGCAGCTCGAGTCGGTCGGCTACGCGCCGGTCGCGATCGCGGTGCTCGCCGTCGAGATCACGCTGGCCGGCACGGTGTGGCTGCGCCGGGCCTGGCCGATCGCGGTACCGCTGGGGTTCGGCATGCACGTCGGCATCGAGCTCATCGGCCTCGACATCGGCTTGTTCTCGTACTTCATGATGGCGCTCTACTTGTTGCTCTTACCCGACGCGATCTTCACGGGGCTGGTCGCGCGGCTCACCGCGCTGACCGCGCCGCTGGCCAAGGTGCCGGCCGGCGCGCGGCTCGGCCTCGCTGGTGTCGTCATCGTCGCGGCGCTGATCGTGGTCGGGCGTCACCCGCTGCCGCTCGGCAAGGTCGCCGGGCTCGCGATCGGGGCCGGCCTCGCGATCGTGGTCACCGGCGCCGGCACGTACCCCGCCAAGGCCCGCACCGTCGCGCTGGCGATCGCGCCGCTCGCGCTCTTGCTCACGGTCACCGAGGTCGCCAACGATCACTTCCGCATGTGGGCCGGTTCGGCCCGTCGCATGGGCCTCGCCACCGACGAGCGTGCCGCCTACCAGGGCCTGATCGCGGTCGACCCGACGTCGGAGTACGGTCACTACTACCTGGGCCGCCTCGAGCTCACCGCCGGCAAGCCCGACGTCGCGATCGAACATTTCCACGCCGCCGAGGCGTCGGAGCCGCGCCGCGCGCGCTCGTACCAGGCCGAGGCCGCCGCCCACCTCGCGAAGCACGATCGCGCCGCTGCCGACGATGCCAAGGCCCGCATGGAGGCCGCCGGTGCCCGCTAGCGCCGACAAGCGGGCCCGCATCGCCGCGATCCTCGACGAGCACTTCCCGGCGCCAGCCATCCCGCTCGATCACGCCGACCCGTTCCAGCTCCTGGTCGCGGTCGCGCTGTCGGCGCAGACCACCGACGCCCGGGTCAACCTGGTCACGCCCGGCCTGTTCGCGCGCGCGCCCGATGCCGCCGCGATGGCGACCTTGGCGGAGGCCGAGATCCTGGCCTGCATCCGCACCTGCGGCCTGGCCCCGACCAAGGCCAAGCACCTGCGCGCGCTGGCCCAGCAGCTGATGCGCGAGCACGGCGGCGTGGTGCCGCGCGACTTCGCGGCGCTCGAGGCGCTGCCCGGCGTCGGCCACAAGACCGCCAGCGTCGTGATGTCGCAGGCCTTCGGCGTGCCGGCGTTTCCCGTCGACACTCACATCCACCGGCTGGCCGCACGTTGGGGGCTGTCGAGCGGCCAGGACGTGGTCACCACCGAGCGCGACCTCAAGCGCGGCTTCCCCGAGGCCGGCTGGAACCTCCGGCACCTCCAGCTCATCTACTTTGGCCGCGCGCACTGTCCGGCGCGCGGACACCTCATCGCGGCCTGTCCGATCTGCGCGTGGGCGATGTCGCGGACCCGCGCCGCCGGCGAGCGCGCCGCCGGTACCAGCACGTAGATCCTGTGGCAGAGTCGGCCCATGGCTGACGACGACAAGCTCGACCGCATCGTCGAGTCGCGGCTGAAGCTGCGCGAGCGCTTCCAGCGCGAGATGGAGAGCTCGCCGTCGCTCGCCGACGGCCAGCCCATGGGCACCGGGCCGATCAACCGCCACGGCATGCCGCAGCTCCCGCCCGATCAGTACCTGACCAAGAAGTGGCCGGTGCTCGATCTCGGGCTCAAGCCCCAGGTGAGCAAGGACCGCTGGAAGCTCGCCATCACCGGCGCGGTCAACGCGCCGCGCGTGCTGACGTGGGCCGACCTCGAGGCCTTCGAGCAGGTCGACGACGTCAGCGACTTTCACTGCGTCACCAAGTGGTCACGCTTGAACGTGCCGTGGCGCGGCGTGCGCCTCGCCGACCTCATCGCCGCGGTCGAGCCCGACGAGCGCGCGCGCTACCTCATGTGCCACGCCTCGGACGGCTACACGACCAACCTGCCGCTCGCCGAAGCGCTCAAGTCCGACGTGCTCTTGGTCCACACCGCCGACGGCGTGCCGCTGGCGGTCGAGCACGGCGGCCCGTGTCGGTTGATCACGCCGCAGCTCTACGCGTGGAAGGGCGCGAAGTGGATCTCGCGCATCGACTTCATGTTCGACAACAAGCCCGGCTTCTGGGAGGAGCGTGGCTATTCGAACACGGCGTATCCCTGGCGCAACGACCGCTATTCTTGAGGAGCGGGCGCCGGTGCGCGACGCGCGCGTGATCGCGCGACTGGGCGTGGGCGCACGGTGACGGACGCCACGGGACGCGGTCTGTGAAGCCGAGGGCGAGACCGTCGGCGGTGGCACGTCGCTCGCAAGGCAGCTCGTCATGCGCCTCCTGCCGACCTGTCTCGCCGCGATCCTCGTCGCCACGACCGCTGCCAGCTGTGTCATCGACGATGGTGACTCGACCTTCACCATCTCCAACCGGAGCAGCTACTACCTCGAGGAGATCCACCTCGCCGAGGTCTCGCAGCAGACCTGGGGTCCTGACCTCATCCCCGGCGCCCTCGCGCCCGGCCAGGATCTGGTCATCACCAACATCACGTGTGGCACCTACGACATCCTGGTCGTCGACGAGACCGGCGTCCAATGTCAGCTGTCGAACATCGATCTGTGCTTCGACGCCGATGGCTGGACCGTCGATGACTTCACGCTGAACGTCTGCGCTTTCGGCTGAGATTTCGCAACTGCGATCAGGGCGTCGCGACCCGCGTCAGCTGGGCCCGGCCTCGGATCGTGCCGATCACGCCGAGCAAGGTCTCGAGTGGCACCGGCTTGTCGAGCAGCTGGCCGCCCATGGCGAGCACGCGTTCGCGCATCGGATCGCTGAACACGCCGGCGGTCATGAGCACCAGGCGCGGCACCAGATCGGGCCGGGTCTTGCGCAGGTTCTCGAGGACGACGATGCCGTCGGTGCCCGGCATCATCACGTCGCACAGGATGACGTCGTAGTCGTCGCGCAGCACCGCGGCCAGCGCCGACGCGCCGTCGTTCATCACCGTGATGTCGTGGTGGCTGCGCAGCTGGCGGCGCAGCGCGCTGGTCAGCGCGATCTCGTCGTCGATGATCATCACGCGGGCCCGCGCGGTGCCGGGCCCGACGATGCGGGTGGCGTCGCCGACCCGGGGCCGGTCGTCGAAGGGCAGCGAGACCACGAACGTGGTGCCGAGGCCGGGCGCGCTCTCGACGGTGATGCGGCCGCCGAACCGCTCGACGATCGAGCGCACGGTGGCCAGGCCCAACCCGCTGGCGTTGCCCTGCGGGCGCGTGGTGAAGAATGGCTCGAAGATGCGCTCGCGATGCTGGGGCGCGATGCCGGCGCCGGTGTCGCTGACCGACAGCTCGACGCGGGCACCCCGGGTCGCGAGCCGAACCCGGATCTCGTGCTCGTCGAGGTCACCGTGCCCGATGGCGTCGGCGGCGTTGACCAGCAGGTGGATGACGATCTGGCTGAGCTTGCGGGGATCGGCGGTGACGGTCGGCACCGGCTGGAGCTCGAAGGTGACCTTGGCTCGGTGGCGGAGCTGGCTCGACACCAGCTCGTGGACGTCCCGGCAGATCGCGGCGAGGTCGACCTGCGCGATCTCGTCGGGCTCGGGCCGGGCGAAGGCGCGCAACGCCTGCACGATCGAGACGATGCGCTCGACGCCGCGCATGTTGTCGTCGAACATCTCGCGCATCTCGTCGAAGAGCGGGGCCAGCGGGCTGGGCGTGCCGTCGCCGGCCGCCTGATCGACCAGCTCGCGCCGCAGATCGTCGAGATGGTCGCGGCAGGTCCGCAGGTTCATCAGCACGTACGACGCCGGGTTGTTGACCTCGTGGGCGACGCCGGCGGCCAGGGTCGCGATCGCCGACAGCCGATCGGCCTGGCCCAGGCGCAGGCGCAGCTCGCGAGCCCGACCCCGCGCGATCGCCGACTCGACGGCGCGCCGCACGATGGTCGGCGCGAGCTGGTCGGCGGTGAGGTGATCGTCGGCGCCGCTGGCCAACCAGGCGTCGCCGTCGTCGATCGCGCCAGCCACCGCGCGACCGACCGCGATGATGGGCGGGTGGATGGGCTCGGCGATGACGCGGGCGATCACGGCCGCCGCGTCGGGCCCGCCGACGTCGAGGAAGATCACGTGGGGCTGCAGGCGATCGATCGCGGCGGCGGTCGCGACCGCGGTGGGCGCGCACTGCACGAGGTTGTAGCCGATGGCGCGGATCGCGGCTTCGAGCGCGCTGCCCGGCAGGGCCGCGATCACGGTGCGCACCGCGAGCGCGTGCCCGGCGCGGGCCTGGTCGACGGCGGTGAGGCCGCTCGTGGTGCCCGAGGCGAAGGGCTCCACCACCGCGCCGTCGGCGCGCCGCGGGTCGGTCATCGCCGGAGCTCCTGCATCTGTCGACGGTAGCAGGGCCCGCGCGCGTCGCGCCATCACCCTGGAGGTGCGCAGTCGCGCAACGCGAGTGGTAGATTGCGCGCCATGCGAACCCGGTCGGCCATCGCGCTCGTCGTCCTCGCGCTGGCCGCCTCGTGCAAGACCAAGAGCGAGCCCAAAAAGCGCGCCCCGGCCGCGAGCCCGGCGCCGGCAGACTTGCCGAAAACTCCGCCCGACGTGGTGCGGCCCAACGCCAAGCCGCCGCTGCCGGTGGCCCACCCGCCCGGCGACGCCCAGCAGATCACCGGCCTGCCCGGCGCGCCGACCGCGATCGTGTACGTCAAGACCCTCACGCCCGGCGCGGGCGAGCACCCGGGGCGCAACGACACCGCGCTGATGAACCTGAGCGGCTGGCGCACCAACGGCGAGACCTTCATGTCGTCGAAGTCTCGCAACCGTCCGGTGCCGATGAGCCTCGCGATGGTCGCGCCGGGATTTGCGGCCGGGGTGCAAGCGATGCGGCCGGGTGAGCGCGCGATGCTGTGGGTGCCGCCCGAGCTGGGCTACATGGGGCCGCCCCAGGACGTCCCCGAGACCACCGTGTACGAGGTCGAGCTGGTGAGCGTCGAGCCGTCACCGACGACGCCGCCCGACGTGGCGACGCCGCCCGCCGACGCGGTGCGCTCGCGGTCCGGCCTGATCTCGAAGGTCGTGAAGCCGGGCACCGGGACGGTGAATGCGAAATCCTACGACGCCGTGACGTTCCAGTACTCGGCGTGGGACTCGACCGGCCGCATGTTCGACTCGTCGGAGATCCGCAAGCGGCCCAAGGAGACCTACGGCTTTCGCGAGTGGCCCGGCATCGAGGAGGCCTTGACGTTGATGCGGGTCGGCGAGCGCCGCCGGGTCTGGATCCCGCCCGCCCTCGCCGACGCCAGCCTGCCCGGCCTGCCTCAAGGCACGCTGTGCTACGAGCTCGAGCTCACCAAGCTCACGCCGATGAAGGCGCCGCCGTCGGCGCCGCTCGACCTGAAGACCCCGCCGGCCGACGCGATCAAGACCGCGACCGGCGTGACCGTGAAGGTGCTCAAGGCCGGCACCGGCACCGCGCACCCGACGCCGACCGATCGCGTGAAGGTCCATTACACCGGCTGGTCCGTCGACGGTCGCCTGATCGACAGCTCGATCCCGCGCGCCACGCCGGGCGAGTACGTCGTCGGCAAGCTCATGCCGGGCTGGGCCGACGCGCTGCAGACCATGACCACCGGCGAGCGCGCGCGGGTGTGGATCCCCGTCGAGCGGGCCTTCCGCAACGAGCCGGGGCGCCCCCAGGGCGAGCTGGTCTTCGATCTCGAGCTGCTCGAGGTGTCACCGGGCTCGGCGCCGCCGAGCTCGGCCCCGACCGGCGTGATCAAGCCGTGATCCCCGAGGCGGTGCGCGCCGCTTGGGGCTGGGGCGAGGCCGAGGTGCGCGCGCTGTCGGGCGGGCTCATCAACGCGACCTACGCGGTCGCGCAGGGCGGCGCGCCGGTCGCGGTCGTGCAGCGGCTACATCCGATCTTCGCCGGCGAGGTCAACCTCGACCTCGAGCGGGTCACCGCGCACCTGGCGGCGCATGGCCTGGTGACGCCGCGGCTGATCCGCACCGGCGGTGGCGCGGCCTGGATCACCGTCGACGATCAGGTCTGGCGCGCCCTGACCTGGGTCGAAGGCGTGGCGTTTGGTGCGGTGCCCTCGCTCGAGCACGCGCGGGCCGGCGGCGCCCTGGTCGGGCGATTCCATCGCGCCGTCGCCGACCTGCACCACGACTACGCGTTCGCGCGCGCCGGGGTGCATGACACCGCGGCGCACCTGGCGAAGCTGCGGGCGCGGCTCACGGACACGGATACGGATACGGTCACGGATACGGTCACGGATACGGTCACGGTCACGGTCACGGACACGGTCACGGACACGGTCACGGACACGGTCACGGATACGGATACGGTCACGGTCACGGATACGGTCACGGACACGGATACGGCTACGGTCACGGACACGGACACGGACACGGACACGGCTACGGACACGGTCACGGTGATCGGCGCGGCCGTCGAAGTGGGCCACGCGATCCTCGCCGCCGCTGGCAACCTGCCGACGCTGACCGGGCTGCCGCTGCACCACAGCCACGGCGATCTGAAGATCTCCAACCTGCTCTTCAACACGGTCGCCCCCCCGCGCGGCGTCGCGCTGGTCGACCTCGACACCCTCGGGCGACAGCCGCTGGCCTTCGAGCTGGGCGACGCGATGCGGTCGTGGTGCAACCCGCGCGGCGAGGACACCGGTGCGATCGAGCTCGACCTCGGCATCTTCGCGGCCGCCATCGGCGGGTGGACCGAGGTCGCCGGCGGCCTGGCCAGCGCGGCCGAGCGGCGCTCGATCGTCGACGGGCTGGAGACCGTGTGCGTCGAGCTGGCGGCCCGCTTCGCCCTCGACGTCTTCGAAGATCGCTACTTCGGCTGGGACCCGGCGCGGTTCCCGTCGCGACGCGCGCACAACCTGGTGCGGGCCCGCGGGCAGCTCGCGCTGGCGGCGGCGGTGCATGCGGCGCGGGCCGACGCCTTGAGCATCGTGGCGCGATAGCGAAGCGAGTCGCGGCGGCAATTTCGTGGACGCCAGCGCGCGCGAGATCGGCCAAGATACCCGGCATGGTTCCACGCCGCATCATGCTCGCCGCCGCGCTCCTCACGGTGGCCTCGACCGCGAGCGCCGCGCCGAGCTCCGATCGCTCGCGCCACAGTCACGATCGCGCGCAGGAGCTGCTGGCCGGTGCCAACCTCAGCAAGCCGGTGCGCGCCTACGCCGACGTCGCGTGGAATCAGACGCCGGCGCCGCGCCGCGCCGCGTGGCAGCGCTTGCAGGCCGCGATGCCGGGCATGGCGTCGGCGAGCTGGGACCGCGCGACCGGCGTGCCGAGCCGGATCTGGGGCCGCGGCCTCGACGTGCCGGGCAGCGTCGCCGACGCGGCGATCGCCGAGGCCGCCGCGTGGCGCGTGCTCGCGCAACACCTCGACCTGCTGGCCCCGGGCGCGGTCGCCGGCGACTTCGTCGTGGTCGCCAACGTCGGCGACGGCGCGATGCGCACGGTCGGCCTGCGCCAGCGTCACGCCGGCCTCGACGTCGTCGGTGGCCAGGTCAGCTTCCGCTTCAAGCGTGATCGCCTGTTCGTGATCGGCTCCGAGGCGCTGCCCGACGTCGCGGTGGCCTGGCCCCAGCAGCTCGCGCGCACCGCCGACCTGGGCCGCACGGTCGCCGCCGCCACCGTCGCCGAGCTCGATCTGAACGCCGCGAGCGTCAGCGCGCGGGCCGACGCCACGCCGGTGATCTTGCCGCTCGTCGGCGAGCGCGGCGTGCTCGGCTACCGGGTCGCGATCGCGGTCGACGTCGACGCCGGCGCGGCCGGGGGCTGGCGGGTGTGGGCCGACGCGTCGACCGGCGCGCCGATCCTGCGTCACTCGATCACGCCGTCGGCGAGCGGCGCGGTCGCCTTCGACGCCGTCGAGCGCTGGACCGGTCGGGGCCGCCGCAGCTATCCGGTGAAGGGCCTGGCGGTCACCGTCAATGGCGTCGCCGGCATGACCGACGCGCTGGGCCGAGTGTCGTGGACCGGCACCGCGCCGGCCGCGATCACGTTGCAGCGCCAGGGCGACGCCCAGCAGCTGTCGCCGGTCGGCCCGATGGTCGCGGTGGAGAGCTTGGGCGGCGACGCGGTCCCGCTCCAGCCCAGCGGCCTGCAGGTGTCGGCCGACGGCACCGTGGTGGTGCGGCCGGGTCCCAGCGCCGACGTGGTCGACGACGAGATCGACGCCCAGATTTCGGCGTTCATCCACGCGACGATCGTGAAGGACTACGTGCGTGGCTTCGCGCCGAACCTGGCCTACCTCGACGTGCAACAGCAGGTGAAGGTCAACATCAGCGACGCCTGCAACGCGTTTTCGAACCTCACGACCATCCACTTCTTCCGCGCCAGCGACCGCTGCGCCAACACCGCGACCATCGCCGATGTCGTCTATCACGAGTTCGGACACTCGATGCACAAGCAGTCGATGATCGACGGCGTCGGCTTCTTCGACGGCGCGTTCAGCGAGGGCCTGTCGGATTACCTGGCGGCGACCATCACGAATGATTCCGGCATGGGTCGCGGGTTCTTCAAGACCGACGCGCCGCTGCGCCAGCTCGATCCGATCGGCAGCGAGGCGATGTGGCCGCGCGACATCGGCGAGATCCACACCACCGGCCTCATTTTCGGCGGCGCGATGTGGGACCTACGCAAGGCGCTGGTCGCCGAGCTCGGCTACGCCCCGGGCGTCGCGTTGGCGGACCGCCTGTTCTACGGCGCGGTGCAGCGCGCGACCAGCATCCCGGCGACGCTGGTCGAGATCCTCGCCGAGGACGACGACGACGGCGACCTGGCCAACGGCACGCCCCACGAATGTACGATCCGCGCGGCGTTCGGCCGGCACGGCCTGCGCACCATCGCCAGCGTCCTCGACGCGCCCGGCTCGGTGGCGAGCGCGCACGCCGAACCGCAGCCGGTGACGTTGCGCCTCGAGGGCCTCGACGTGCGCTGCGGCGATCTGGTCGCGGGCGTGAAGCTCGAGTGGCATCCCCGCGGCGGTGGGCCGACCGCGGGCTCGGTGGCCGCCACCGCCGAGGGCGACGCGTGGACCGCCGCGCTGCCGATGCCCGACGACGGCTCCCCGCTGTTCTATCGGTTCCGCGTGCAGTTCGCCGACGCCAGCGAGATCGTGTATCCCGACAACCGCGCCGAGCCCTGGTACATGTTCTACCGCGGCGACGTGGTGCCGCTGTACTGCACCGACTTCGAGACCAACCCGTTCGTGGCCGGCTGGCGGGCCGGTGGCGAAGCTGCCGCCGACTGGCAGTGGGGCACGCCGGCCAGCAGCCGCGGCGTCGGCGATCCCACGGTGGCGTTCTCGGGCCAGCGCATCCTGGGCACCGGGCTGTCGTTCACCGACGGCACCTACCGCGGCGACGCCCGGTCGTGGGTCGAGACGCCTACCGTCGACGTCGGCCGCTACAGCGACGTGCGCTTGCAGTACCGGCGCTGGCTCACCGTCGAGGACGGCTTCTACGACCAGGCCTCGATCGAGGTGAACGGTCAGCGGGTCTATACCAACCTGGCGTCGCAAGGCCAGAACAGCCACTCGACCCATCACGAGGACAAGACCTGGATGTTCCAGGACGTCTCGCTCAGCACGCGCATCGACGACGGCAAGGTCGTGGTGCGGTGGCTCCTCGCCGCCGACCAGGCCTTCGCGCTCGGCGGCTGGAACCTCGACGACGTCTGCATCGTCGCCAATCCGCGCGACGTGTGCGGCGACGGCGTCAAGGCCGCTCTCGAGCAGTGCGACGATGGCGACGCCAACGCCGACGCCGCCGACCGGTGCCGCACCAACTGCCGCTTCGCGACCTGCGGCGACGGCGTCGTCGACACCGTCGAGGCCTGCGACGACGGCAACCAGGACGACCGCGACGACTGCAACGGCCTGTGCGAGGTCGTGGTGGCGCCCGCGACCGAGCTCGCCGGCGGCTGCTCGACCGGTGGCGGGGGCGGCTTGGCCGGCGTGGCGAGCGGGCTCGCGCTGGCGCTGCTGGTGACGCGGCGCCGCCAGCGTCGGTAGCGTGGCGCTCAGCGCTCGGTTGGCCGCTCGGCGCGCCGCGCGGCCCGCTGGCGCTTCACGAACTCCTTGGCCTGGGCGCGCTCGCGACCGGTGAGGCGACCGTCGCCGTCGTGGTCGAAGCGGGCGATGAGCGCGGCCCGCAGGCGCGGCTTCATGCGGCGCTGGCCCTGACCGGCGCGCTGGGCCTTGCCGTGGCGCTGGCCCATCCGCTGGTGGCCGGCGCCGGTGCCGCCAGGACCGGTGCGGTACTCGCCGGGCTGGGCGTAGGGGTCCGCCGGCACCGGCCCGCTCGGCGGTGCCAGCGTGGGTTGCGCAGCGGCGGAGCCGAGGAGGAGCGAGCCGAGGAGGAGGGCGGAGAGGAGGAGGCTGGTTCGGATGCGCATGCAGCTTTCGACCCGCGCCCACCGCCAAAAGTTAGCGGCGCCTCACTGGCAAGGCGCGGTCAGCGGCCCCGGCGCGACCACGACCGGCGTGCCGGTGCGCAGGTAGCTGTCGAAGAAGCAGCCGTACTGGTGCTTCACCTCGTCGAGCTGGCGATAGATGTAGTGGGAGTCGATGAGGCCGTCGCCGTCGAACTGCACGACCACGCGCGTGCGATCGACGCCGTCCGGTCCCCGGACATTGTTCGACACCGGGTAGCTAGCGAGACCGTCGAGATCGTCGAGGGCGAGGGCGTCCTGGGTGCCGGGCCAGCGGGCGTCGCCGGCCTGGCGGTTGCCGTAGGCCAGCGCGGCGGCGTCGTAGATCGACAGCGGGAAGTAGAGGTCGTCCTTGCCGACCGGCGCGTAGACGTGATGAACCGGCACCTCGGGCAGCGGGCGGCGACCCAGGCGCGCCATCGCGAGGCCGGGCTCGGCGATCTCCCAGCCCGCGCCGACGAGGCTCATGCCCGGGAACATGAACGACAGCTGGTCGGCGTCGGTCTGAAACAGCGACGCCAGCAACCCGCGGGCCCCGTCGACGAGGCCGGTGTCGAGGATCATCATGTTCCAGAACCCGCCGGCGCCGGTCGGCACCAGCGCGCCGACCCGGGGCTCGACCGCGCCGAACAGGTTGGTGTACATGCCGCCCATCGACTGGCCGCCGGCGACCAGCTTGCCGCCGTCGAAGCGGTGCACGGTGGGGTCGGCGCCGCGACAGGCCGCGAGCGTGGCCGCCGGGATCTCGAGCTCGAGCAGCGCGTCGAGGAGCAGCCGTTGCTCGTACACGCCCTGCTGGAACGTGAACGGGAACGCGGCGAGGTTGCGCAGGTTCAGGTACTCGTAGTCGCTGGCGCCGACCTGGCGCTCGGGGTTGAGCGGCAGCGCCGCCGACGCGGTGGCGAGGCCGTAGCGCGCGACCACGAAGGCCGGGCCCTCGCCGCGGATCGGCTCGCCCTCGGGCGTGAGGGTCTTGCCGAGATCGACGACGCCCGAGCTGAGCCCGCCCGAGCCGTGGAAGAACTGGTAGAGCGGCCAGCCGCTCGCCGGCATCGGGCCGGCCGGGATCGTGATCGTGAGCGGCACGGTCAGGTCGGCCTGCTTGGTCGGGACGCCGTCGCCGTCGAGGATGAACCCGCCGCTGCCGTCGGCGTTATACGGCGGGTTGCCGGTCTGAAACTGCGGGAAGCTGACGTCGGCGATGAGCTCGCAGTAGCTGGCGCCGGGCGTGAGGTGCCTCGCGCCGTCGTCGGGATCGACCCGCGGGTTGCTGATGACCGCGTCGTGGGCGGCGCGGATCGCCTCGCTGCGCGCGTACATCAGGGCGGTCTCGTCGCCGGTGGTGAACACGGTCGCGGTCAGCACGTCGCTGCGCGCGATGCCCAGCTCGTCGAGGGCGGGCCACAGCGGCGCATAGAGTGCGGCGGTCGCGGCGCCGCGCGCGCCCGCCGGGATCTTGCCGTCGGCGAGCTCGACGATGGCCTGGGGCCGCGCGAAGTCGGGGGCGACCGCGGAGCGCACCACGATCGCGTACGTGGTGTGCGGCGCGAGCACGAAGCCGGGCCGGGGCGCGACGCCGAGCAGGAACGCCAGCGCGAAGTCGTCGGGCGAGAAGGTCTTGGCGACCACCGGCACCAGCGCGCCGCGCTCGGGCGAATCGGCGTCGACGTTGACGAGCAAGATCGGCGCGGCGGCGTCGGCGGCGATCACGTCGTCGACCGCGCGCACCGGCAGCTCGCGCGTGAACCGGAAGTATCCGATCGGCATCATCGGCGCGCCCTTGCGGGCGTCGGCCAGCGCGAGGAGCTGCGCCACGATCGGCGCGTTGTTCTTGTTGGGGAAGCCGCCGTAGGCCTGGGTCCCGTCGGCGTCGACCCGCAGGTCCGACGGGAACGGCGCGTCGAAGAACTGGGCGCCGGTGAGCTCGGCGTCGAGCTCGAAGGCCACGTCGGGGCCGGCCGGGGTGCCGCCGTCATCCCCGCACGCCGCCACGCCGAGGATCGTCAGGAGCACGCACGCGCGGAACTGCATCGGCGTAGCAAACGCGAGCGCCGCGCGAGAGTCAATCAGTCCGTCGGTGCCTCGTCGGGCGCGGCCCGCTGCCAGGCCCGCCGCAGCAAGTCGAGATCGAGCCCGAAGCCGTCGAGCTGGTCGATCGACTCGGGCGCGTCGACGTGGACCGCCTCGAGGAAGCTCGCGAGCGACTCGGCGTCGCCGGCGTCCTTCCAGTCCTCGTAGGCGCGGGTGAGCCGCACCATCACCAGCGCGTCGTCCATCATGCGCGCGCTGTTCCACTGCACCGCGCCGCGGCAGCGCGGGCACGGGCGCGCGTTGCGCCACAGCAGGCCGCACACGAAGCAGTCGTCGCCGGCGAACCCGTCGCGGATGCCTTCCATGCCCGCAGCGTAGCTCAGCCGGTCACGGTGCGGCGGGCCTGGCCCAGGCGCGGCGCCGCCGCCACCGCGCGCACGATCTCGGCGACCGCGTCGCCCAGCCGGACCGGCGTGCCCAGGAGCCGCGCGCCGAACTGCGCGAACACCGCGGTGTCGCGCTCGCTGACCTTGCCGAGGACGACCAGGGTGGCGTGGACCGACTCTTCGAGCCCACGCGCGAACATCACCAGCTCGAGCGCGTTCATGCCCTGGGTCGCGACGCCCAAGGTGGCGTCGACCAGCACCAGGTCGGGCCGATCGCGGGTGAGCTTGCCGGCGGCCTCGCGCCCGTCGCGGGCGGCGTCGACCTGCGCGCGCGGATGGGCCCGGCGCACCGCGCTCCAGATCGCGCGGACCCGGTCGCCATCGTCGTCGACGACCAGCACGCGCACCGCGCGCCGCTCCGCCGCCACCCGCTCGGTGATGATCTCGAGCTGCTGCACCACGCCGGCCGCGGTGGGCGGGCGCAGCGCCGGATCCTTGGCGACCAGCTCGGCCAGCAGGTCGGCCAGCTCGGCCGGCAGCTCGCTGCGGTTCTCGCTGGCCGCCGGCGGCGCGGCCCGGGCGTGGGCCTGCATCAGCGCGTCGACGCTGTCGGCGTAGAACGGCGGTCGCCCCAGCGCCAGCTCGAGGCCGAGGCAGCCCAGGCCGTACAGATCGATCGCGACCGCCGCCGCCGGATCGGCCGGGTTGGCCTGGCCGTTGAGCACCTCGGGCGCGAGCGATACCCCGGCCGGCCCGATCGACGGCAGCTGGCCCAGCGAGAAGCGCCCGAACACCAGGCGGCGCGGGCCCCGCAGCGCGATGGTCTCGGTGGCCAGGTCGCCGACGGTGAAGCCGGCCCCGTGGATGGCCTCGAGCGCGCGCGCCAGTCGCAAGCACAGCCCGACCACGTCGTCGACGGCCATGCGGGCCCCGGCCGAGGCGTAGCCGCGCAGGTGATCGCGCAGGCTGGTGCTGACCAAGCGCTCGCCGGCGACGAACTCGACGCCGCGGTGGTGCCCGACCGCGTAGACCGCGGCGGCGACGTCGCTCGACACCGTCGCGGCGCGTCGGGCCTCGGGCAACAGCGAGGCCGCGCCGGGGTCGCGCCAGCCCAGCTTGAGCAGCACGGTGCGCTCGAGGAGCATGTCCCAGGCCTCGAACATCGCGCCGGTCTCGGTGCGCGACACCTCGCGGCGCGCGGTGTACTGCGACGCCACGACCTCGCCGACGCTCAGCACCGGCTCGGCGCTGTCGCGATAGCCGGCCGGCGCCTGAAAGGTGCGGTGGCTGCCGGTGCCGGTCAGCTCGGGGAACTTGCTGCGGGCCGTCATCCGCCGCTCCGCACGTCGTCGAGGACGCGCCACATGTACCAGGCCGCCAGCGAGCGGAACGGTCGCCAGCTCGCCGCCGCCCGCACCATGCGAGGCGGCTCGGGGAGCCTGCGCAGCTTGGCGAAGTGCTGGAGCCCGATGCGCACGCCGAGGTCACCGGTCGGCCACACGTCGGGGCGGCACAGCGCGAACATCTGGAACATGTCGACCGACCACGGCCCGATGCCGCGCACCGGCAAGAGCAGCCGCGCGACCTCGTCGTCGGTCGCGGTGAGCAGCTGCTTGGGCGAGACCCGACCGTCGGCGAAGTGGGTGGCCAGGTCGACCAGCGACATCGCCTTGCCGCGCGACAGGCCGGCGCTGCGCAGGGTCTCGATCGGCGTCGCCGCGACCAGCTTGGCGCGGGCCCGCTTGCGCGGGTAGAGCCCCAGGAAGCGGCCGTGGATGGTCTTGGCCGCGGCGCCGGCGAGCTGCTGGTAGATGATCGTCGAGCTGAGCGACGCGAACGGATCCTTGGTCGGCGCCAGCGAGGGCACGCCGTGTCGCGCCACCAGCGGGGCGAACCGCGGATCGGCGGCGACCAGGTGGGCAGTCGCCACGGAGAGGTCGTAGGTCATCCCGCCTCGGAGTCTGCCACGCCTCGCCGCGCGGCGAGGCGCCCGGCCGTACCCTAGAGGTCATCCCCGTCTGCGACCGCGCCCCGGGCGGTCTTGATCGCGTGGCGGTGCTGGTCGAACGACGACACCGGCTTGGGCTGCGCGACCTCCCAGAACGCGCCCCAGGCCGCGCGGGCTCGTGTCGTGATCGGCGCGGCCGGTTGGTGCGGGAACGACAGCTCGACCGCGGCGTTGAGCGCCATCGCGAGCGGGTTGCGCCGCTTGTCGAGGCGCACGCCGGCGGTGCCGTAGGCCGCGCCCAGCGCCGCCAGCTGCTTCACGCGCGTGCTCTCGATGAGGACGCGCGGGTCGATGCCGAGCGTGGCCAGATCGGGCGCCAAGAGCCGCAGCTCGGCCAGCGCCCAGAACATGATGCGGACCTGGAAGGTGCCGAGGCGCAGCAGCTGCAACGGCGACTTGCCGGCGATCAGGCTCGGCGCGTACTGCATGCCGAGGCCGACGTGGCGGGCCTCGTCGCGCTCGTAGTAGCGCATCAGCTCGGTGAGCACCGGCTCGATCGCGCGCTCGCGCACCGCCTGGAACAAGCCCAGCGCCAGCGTCTCGATCATGAGCTGCATGCCGACCAGCTTCTCGGCGAGATCGTCGGTGCCGAGCACCAGATCGAGCATGGCTTGCGGCGCGCGCGCGAGCGGCTTGGCCACGTAGCCGAGGGTCTGCAGGTAGTCGTGCATGACGTAAAAGTGGCGGGCCTCGTCGAAGGCCTGGCTGGTCGCGGCCAGCTTGGCCTCGAGCGGCACCAGCCGATCCGCGAGCTGCGCCGAGATCTTCCACGCCGCCAGCTCGCCCCACAAGATGACCGCAAAGATGCGCTCGAGGGCGCCGCGCTGCGACTCGGTGACGTGGACCCCGCCATGCTTGGCGAGCAGCTCGGCGAGCACGTCGCGGCCGTCCCACGCCAGCTCCTGGCCGCGATGGTAGATGTTGCCGCACTTGTGCAGCCGCTTGGCCTCCTCGGCGGATCGGGCGAGCTCGAACATGTCGTAGCGGAGCTGAGTACCCATGGCGGCCTCCGCGGTCGAGTCTGACACGAGATGCCAGCGGCGCGGCGTTGGTCTCACCGCGCGGCGGTGCGGGTGGGCTCGCGGGCGTAGCGCACGATCGTCGCGGTCACCGCGCCCCGCGCCGCGATCGCCGCGGCCGGGATGACGTAGGCGCCGCCGCGCAGCACGAACAGCGCGCGCTCGGCCTCGAGGTTGGCCTCGGCGACCACGCGCCGCAGCATCAGGTGGATCGCGATCGCCGCACGTCGGACGCGCGCGCATGGGCCTGGCCATGGAGCCGCGGCGCCAGCTCATCGAGGGCGCGCGAGCCGAGCCGGGCCGCGCCGCTGCGCTGATGGCGAGCCAAGAAGTGCCGCACCGCAGCTGCGACTTGCACCGCCGCAGTCTACAGGAGCTTGCGCATCGTCCGCTTGATCGTCTGGTAGCCCAGCCGGTCGTACAGCGCGAGCGCGCGCGGGTTGTGCTCGTAGACGTTGAGGTCGAGCCGCTGCGCGCCGGCGGCCCGCGCCAGGTCCTCGGCGAGCCGCATGGCGCGACGGCCGTGGCCGCGGCCGCGCACGCCGGGCGCCAGCGTGACCTCCTCGAGAAACGCCTGGCCGTGGGCGCCGACCGAGAGCCACAGGCTGCCGACCGCAGGCCCGGTTGCACCCTCGACGATCGTGAACAGCCGATGTCCCGGCGTCGCGAGATCGGCGTCGGTGCGCGTGGTCGCCAACGCCAGCGCCGCGGCGTCGTCGAGGTCGTCGATCGCCGCCAGGTCGACGGCCCAGGCCGCGATGAAGCCGGCGCGAAACGCCACGCGCTCGTCGTCGGTCATCGGCCGCAAGGTCGTCAGTGGGTCTTCAGCCATGCGTCGATCTTCGCCACGTCGGGCGCGCTGGCTGGGCCCAGCTTGGCGTAGCTGGCGCGAGCCTCGGTCGCGAGGGTGCGAGCCCGCAAACGATCGCCGCGGGTCTCGACCAGGGCTTGGGCCAAACACCACTGGGCCAGCGCGAAGTTCACCGGGTCGGCGTCGCCATCGGCGCTGCTCAGCATCTCCTCGGCGTGCCGGCGCGCGCTGCTCCAGCGGCCGTGGGCGACCTCGATCTCGGCCATCGCGGTCGCGATCAGGATGCCGCGCTTGTCCTGCAAGTGGTCCAGGATCGCGCGGGCCTCGTCGAGGATCGCCAGCCCGGCGTCGACGTCGTCGGCTGCCTTGATCTGGCCATAGTTGCCGAGCAGCACGCCCAGCTCGAGGGAGTCGTCGCCGGCGCGCTGGCGGGTGAGCCGGATCGCCTCCTCGAAGTGGCGCAGCGCGGCTGCCTGATCGTGATCGACCTGCTGCGCGATGAAGCCGAGGATGGTGTGGAGGCTGCCAAGGAGCATCAGCGGCGCCGGCGTGGTCTCGCTCGCGATCGCCAGCGCCTCCTCGTAGAGCTGCTTGGCCTCGGCGACCTTGCCCTCGGTGAGCGTGACCTGCCCGAGGTTCTGCAGCGCCTCGGCCATCTTGAAGTGGCGGGGCGGGAACACGCGGCGCCGGATCGCCAGCAGCCGCTCGGTGTCGGCGCGAGCCTCGGCGACCTGGCCGCGCCGGAGCCCGAGCGTCGCGCGCACCGACAGATAGTCGGCGATGCGCGGGTGATCGTCGCCGAGCAGCTTCGACTCGTCGACGATGATCTGGTCGAGCATCGGCTCGAGCTCGGCGAAGGCCCCCAGCGGCGCCAGGGTCTCGACCAGGCAGTCGCGCGCGCGATCCCGCGAGGTCGCGCCGTCGAGGGTCTGGGCCATCGTCAGCGCCGCCTTGCAGATCGTGCTGGCCTCTTGGTACTGGCCGAGGCGGGCCAGGGCGCGGCCGCGGGCGATGTCGGCGTCGACGATCAGGTGGCGATCGCCGATGCGCGCCGCGGTCGCCGTCGCGAGGCGGCCCAGCAGCGCGACCTGGTCGGGCTTGCGATCGAGGCCGGCCGAGACCACCGCCCCGGCCCAGGCCCGCGCCCCCTCGCGGTCGAGGTGGTGGACCATCGCGCGCTCGGCGGCGCGCGTGAGCTCGGCGCTGCCCGACTCGTAGCTGCCCAGCTTGCGCTCGCCCAACGCCAGGTCGGCGCGCACCTGTAGCGACGCCCAGGCCAGCGCATCGGCCCGCGCGACGATCGCCTCCAGCTCGCCACGGGCCTGGGGATCGCCGCCGTTGCTGCGCGCGATCGCCAGCGCCAGGTCCGACTCGAGCGTCGCGACCGCGGCGGCTTGGGCCGCGGGCGGCGTGCCGGGCGCGGCCAGCAGCGAGGCCGGATCGTTGCAGTCGTCGAGCTCGGGCAGGCCGTCGGCGATCGCCTGGGCATGATCGACGAACTCGGGCCGGTCCTCGGTCGCGAGCAGGTGGGCCACCCCGCGCAGCGCGTCGAGCCGCCCGTCGAGACACGCGCGGCGGCGCACGATCAGATCGGACGCGGCGCCGCGACCCGCGCGCTCGCCGGCGCACACGTCGGCGGCCAGGTCGCGCCAGCGCGTCGTGTAGCGATCGATCGACGCGGTCACCTGGCTCGCCGCCGCCGCCGCGTAGCTGCGCCCGCTCTTGCCGAAGCGCTCGCGGACCAGCGATCCAGCCGCGGGCGACCACGCCGAGGCCGCGCGCGCGTCGACCTCGCTCGCGCACGACGCGCCGTCCGGGGCGCGACGGGTGACCAGCCCCACCGCCGTGCCGCCGATCGCCGCCGCCGCCACGCCCGCGACGACGAAGGGCCAGATCCGCCGCACCCGCTCGGGCGCCAGCTCGACGATCAGCGCGTCCATCGTCGGCCAGCGCTCGGCGGGATCGCGGGCCAGCCCGCGGGTGAGCGCGTCGATCACGCGGCGCGGCACCCGGGTCCCGCGCGGTGGCGGGATAAGCGTGCCGTCGAAGATCAGGTAGCCGATCTCGAACGGTGACATCGCGCCGCGGTCGCCGTCCACGAAGGGGTGCTTGCCGAAGAGGGCGTCCCACAGCGAGACGCAGAACGAGAACTGATCGCTGGCCGGGGTCGCCGGCTGCAGGTTGTGCTGTTCGGGCGACATGAACGCCGGCGTGCCCATGAGGTCGCCGAGGCCGGTGAGCCCGCGCGGGTCGTACGCCACCGTGCGTACCAGGCCGAAGTCGGTGACCGCGACATGATCGTGGCGATCGATCAGCACGTTGCTCGGCTTGAAGTCGCGATGCACCAGCCCCGCGGCGTGGGCGGCGGCCAGCCCGCGCCCGGCCTGCGCGAACCAGTCGAGGATGCGCGCCGTCGTCGGCTTGCGGGTCCCCAGCGCGCTGGCCAGGTCCTCGCCGTCGACGAGCTGCATCGCGATGAAGACCTGCCCGTCGAGCTCGCCGGCGTCGTACACCGTCACGACGTGGGGGTCCGACAGGCGCGCCAGCGCCTGCGCCTCGCGCACCAGCCGCTCGGGGGCGTCGCCGCGCGTCGAGTGGAGGAGCTTGAGCGCCAGCTGCCGGTCGAGCTTGGGATCGTGGGCCGCGTAGACCGCGCCCATGCCGCCGCGCCCGATCATGCGCAGCACCATGTAGCGCCCGATCATCGTGCCGTGGCCGAGGGTGTCCTCGCGCCGCAGCCGCGTCGGGGGCTCGCCGTCGCGCAGGGTCGGGTCGTCGCTCATCCCCGCCGCACGCGCAGCTGCGCTTGGGCGGCGGCCTGCACGTCGCTGTCGTCGTCCTTGGCGAGCTGCTTCAAGGTCGGGTACGGCAGGTTGGGATGGCGCGCGATGCGCTGGCGGGTCTGGTCGTCGGTGTGGGCCGAGAGGCGATCGCAGATCTGCCAGGGCAGGTCGGCGCGCGCGCACAGCGCCTCGAGCACCTCGTCGCCATCGTCGGTGGCCAGGTCCCACAGCACCTGCGGCGGGGTCGCCGGGTTGGCGGCGACCGCCTTGCGGACGTCCTCCTCGTCGTACTTGGCGAGCTGCGCGAGGGCGTTGGGATCTTGGCTGGTCGCGGCATCGGCGGCGCGGGTCTCCTCGGAGCTCCAGCGCAGCGCCTGCGCCGACGCCTCGTCGTAGTGGCAGATCAGAAAGAACACCGCCGGCTTGGGCACCGGGTTGAGCTGGCGCCACAGCCCGTCGGGCAGGTAGTTCGACTGGTTGCAGAACTGGCAGCTCACCGCGCGGCTGCTGCCGTCGACGGTGAGCCCGCCGCCGCAGCCCATGCACTGGAACAGCACCGGCTGAGTGCGGGCCTCCATCGGGTGCTCGCCGCCCAGCGCCGCGGTCTCGTGGACCACGCCGACCGCGCGGTCGTTGATCGCGCGCACCAGCGCGTCGGCGTTGCGGACCCGGATCTGATGTCCGCAGGCCGGACAGAAACAGCGGCCGGCTTCGACGAACCCGGCCAGCGTGTTGACGTCGAGGTCGGGCCCCTTGCAGGCCTGGCAACGGGGCGCGCGCTTGCCATAGGCGAGCTGGTAGTTGCCGTACCGGCTCATCACGTTCGCGTCGGTGGCCTCGCCCTCGGCGCCGGCCAGCGCCTCGGCGAAGTTGTCGCGCTCGATCGCGTGCTGCCAGAACTCGACGCCGAGCTGGTTGATCTCGCCGCAGTGATAACAGCGCACGCTCTCGACGAAACCGTTGATCGGCATCGACATCTTGCACGCCGAACACTCGCGGGAGAGACGAAACGTGAAGCTGACCAGCACGCCTCGATGCTAGCCGATCTGGTCCGGTTTCCGGACTCGTGCGAGGTTCGCCCGATGACGAAGACGATGGCCGCGCTCGCGGTGGTATTCGCGCTCGGCGGGCCGGCGATGACTGGGTGCAAGAAGAACGCGGCGCCGGGCCAGGGCGTAACCGAGGCGCCGACCATGCCGGCGCTGTCGGCCGAGCCCAGCTTGCCCGTCAGCGACGTCACCGGCCCCGCGATCACACCGATCGTGACGTCATCGATCACCTTCGTCGTGCCGAGATCGAGCGAGACCTGGGCCGAGGTCGGCTACCCGTGTTACGCGGCCGGCGCGACCATGTCGTCGGGCGCCGACGGCCACCCCGGCGCCGCCTTCGAGAAGGTGTCGCCGCTCATCGCGCCCGCGATGGCCGCCGCCGGCATCGATCTCGACACCGATCTCACCGCGATCGGCGGCTTCAGCTGCGGCAGCGGCCCGTGCCTCTACGTCGCGGCCCGGCTCGCCACGCCCGGCAAGTTGATGGACGCGCTCAAGGTGGTCCCGGGCGCGACGGTCAGCGACCATGGCAGCGGCCACTACAGCCTCGAGACCGTCAACGATAGCGGCCCGCGCACGATCCACCTGCGCGTCGTCCCGGTGACGTGGGCCGGCGGCACCGCGCCGGTCGACCCATGGGCCGCTTGGCAGGCCACGACCACGCACGTCATCTTCATCACCGGCCTGATGAGCGGCATGAAGGACGTCGATCCGATGACGATGATCCTCGCGCCGACCGCCGCGCTCGCCAAGGTCCAGGCCGTCGAGGGCGTGATCCCCGACGCCCACGGTCGCTGCGCCATCGGCACGGTCGCGCCGTCTTCGGACTTCAAGCCTGGCTTCGCGCTCGCGGGCGGACGCTTCGTGATGGCCGCGCCGCAGGGCGCTGGCGATCCCCTCACCCGACTGCTCGGCTCCACCCGGTCGGTCGACGTCGAGCTCGAGCTGGCCCTCGAGCCCGCGCCCAAGTCGCGCGACGTCGATCGCTGGGTCGCCGAGGGCCGGGCCTGGGTCGCCAACATCGCCGCGCCGATGCGCGCGCAGTTCGCCGGCCAGGGCCCGCTGGTCGAGGCCGTGCTCGCGATGTTCGCGCTCATCGGCGACCAAGGCTTCACCGCGGCGGTGAAAGGCTCGACCGTCACCTTGTCGTGGCGTACCGATCGCGTGCCCCAGGCGGCCCTCGAGCAGGTCGAGCGCGACCTCGGCGCCGCCGGCGCCGTCCCCTGAGTCCCCGCCCCCATCCGCACGCCGCGCGCTGACTAGCGGATCGGAATCGTCACGACGCCGAGGTCGTCGTACTGGTTGCCGTAGGTGAGCTGGCGGTTGGGCAGCGCGGCCGAGTCACCGATCGACTCGCCGGAGGTGTTGAGCGCCGCGACGACCACCGTGTACGCCTCGCCGATCGGCACCGGCGTCGTGGTCAGCACCGACTTGCTGTTGCCCTCGCCATCGACGCAGTTGGACTTGTCGTCGTCGAAGCCATTGGCGCCACCGCTGACCGTCGCCAGGATCGACACCTTGTCGGCGCCAGCGGCGGCGCACGAGTTGGCCCGGCCGGTCAGGACCCAGCTGGCCTGGAAGAACGCGCGATCGGTGAAGATGTCGATGGCGACGTTCGAGGTGCCACCGGCGCCGACGTTGACGAGCTGCGCGGCCGACTCGGCGAACTTCACCGTGCCGTTGTGGTCGGTGATCTGGATCCAGACCGCGTACTGGGCCGGGGGCAGCAGGGTCGCGATGCCGCCGTCATCGGTGCAAAGGAACTTGTCGCTGAAGGGTGTGTCGTTGCCGCGCTGGGCGAAGATCTCGATGGTGTCAGCGCCCGTCGGGCACTGCGACGCCACCGGGTTGCCAGCGGCGTCCGACGACAGGAGCTGCCAGCTGACGGCCACATCGCCGGTGTCATCACCGGTCACGTCGTCACCGCTGCTGATGATGCAGCCGGTGGCCGGCAGGAGGCCGACAAACAAGAGCGCCGACAAAACTAGGTTCTTCATCGAGTAGTTCTCCCCAAAAAGTGGCCCGATGGCCGGTGACGTACGAGCGGGGACTATCCCGCGGTGATCCAGATGGTGCAAGAGACGCGCCCCTGGGCAATCGATTCTACGGGAACGCCTGCGGCGTGATGCCGATCGCTACGGTAGTGGGCACACACACGGTCGGGTCGCGCAGCCATCGACGCGCACCACAAGCAAGACGGCATCCAACGTCACCGTCTCGCCGACCGCCACGTCCCGAACGATGGGCGGTGGCGCGGTGAAGCTGCCGGGATCCGCTGACCTACCGTCATCGCACTCGGGCGAGACCGACAGCGCGACCGCGCCGGTTGGCAGGTCGAACGAGGTGACCCCGTGGTTGTCACGGCACGGAAACGACTGGTATCGCATGGTAGTTCCGGAGTCCCACCACAGCCGGATGCGGTCGATCTGGCCGTCCGCGCAGTCCGAGATGTCGCGATCCAGCGTGCTGCGCAGCGCCCACGACAGCTCCACCGCGCCGCCGTCGGCTTGGCTGCAGCCGTGAACTCCTAGACACAGGAGAGCTACCAGGCCTCGCCACAGTGTGGCGACCGGGCGCAGTGAGGCAGGGGGGCTCATATTCATCGACGGAGAATGGCGCCGGCAGCGGGTGGGGCGTTGACCCGAACGCGAGGCTTATGTTATCTCGTAACCACCGAAGATGCCAGAGCTTTCCAAGCTGGTTGGGGTCGCGCTCGATGCCGCCAGCAACACCGACATGCTGTCCCTCATCAAGCAGGCGCACTGGATCGTCAAGCTGGTGATGGCCATCCTGACCGCGATGTTCTTGATCGGGGTCTACATCATCATCTTCAAGGCGCTCTACATCCGGCGCGCGCAACGCGAAACCGCGATGTTCAACGAGTCCTTCTGGCGCTCGCGCGATATCGAACAGATCTACAAGCACGCGCAGATGCTGCGTAACAGCCCCATCTCGCAGATGTTCGTCGCGGGCTACACCGAGCTGGCCAAGCTGTCTGCCGACGAGCGCATGAAAAACGATCGCGAAGGCAACCTCGAGAACATCGGCCGCGCGCTCCGCAAGGCGCAGACCGTCGAGACCACCCGCCTCGAGTCGATGACGCCGTTCCTCGCGACCACCGGCTCGGCCGGCCCGTTCATCGGTCTCTTTGGCACCGTCATCGGCATCATGACCGCGTTCCAGTCGCTCTCGAGCCCGGCGGTCGACGGCAAGAAGGCCACCGCGACGCTCGACGCCGTCGGCCCGCACATCGCCGAGGCGCTGTTCGCGACCGCGATCGGCCTGGTGGCGGCCGTGCCGGCGGTCATGGCGTACAACTACTTCGTGCGTCGTATCCGCGTGCTCCGCTCGGAGATGGAAAACTTCGAGCAGGACTATCTGAACATCATCAAGCGCCATTTCCTGCACTGAGCGTCTGGAGCCATCACCGATGAAGACGGGCTCGTCCGGCGACGAGATGAACAGCGAGATCAACGTGACGCCCATGGTGGACGTCATGTTGGTGCTGCTCATCATCTTCATGGTCACCGCGCCGCTGATGACGAGCGGCGTCGACATCGACCTGCCGCAGGTGACCGCTCAGAAGGTCGAGGACGCCGAGGGCAAGCTGGTGCTGTCGATCACCAAGGATCGCAAGCTGCGCCTGGGCGACACGCCGGTGAAGTGGACCGATCTGGAAGCCACGCTGGCCGCCAACGAGAAGCTGAAGAAGGACCGCGCCATCCACGTCGAAGCGGATGCCAGCTTGCCGTACGCCGTGGTGGTCACCGCCATGGCGGTCGCCAAGAACGCCGGCATCCCCAAGGTCCTCTTGCTCACCGATCCCGCCACCAACCTCAAGCTCGAGGATCTCGAGACGCCCGTGGTGGTCGCGCCGTGAAGATGACCGGCCAGACCCTCCACGCGTTCTCGGGCATCGGCACCGCGGTGGTCGCGGCCGTGGTGTGCGTCGCGGTGTGGTGGGCCGACAGCCGCGCCGACGACGCCCCCAAGCCGACCCGCGATCGCTTCGACGATCTCGAGATCATCGACGCCGCGCTGGCCGAGAAGTCGCCGGAGAAGGTCGTGCAGCCGACCAAGCAGTTCCGGCAACCCGACGAGGTCAAGCCGACCGTGGTCTCGCGCGACGCCGACGCCAAGCCGGCGGCCAAGCCCGATGAGCCGCCGGCCAAGGACCCCAAGATCGACATCCAGCAGGTGCTCGACCGGCACCGCGACGACGACGAGGACCTCGAGCCCGGCGAGGTCACGACCCAGCCAGCGGTCGGCCGCTTCGACGGCAGCGAGGACGGTTTCGGCGACGAGACCAAGGGCGATCCGTACCTGGGCGCGCTCAAGGCCGAGCTGCTGCGCGCCTGGGAGTACCCCGAGATCCTGTCCGACGTGGGCACGCCGGTGGGCTGCATCCACCTCGAGCCCGACGGCACCATCCCCGAGACGGTGCTGCGCGAAAAGAGTGGCAATGCCGAGCTCGACGACTCGGTCGAGCGCGCGATGCGCGAGCTGCAGAAGAAGCGGGAGGCCGCCCCCAAGCCGGTCCCCGCTCACCTCATCCCCAAGACGAGGAAGTGGATATGCTACCGAATGCGAGTCTGACGTCGTCAATCCGTGACGGCTTGCGTCGTGTGCTCCTGACCGCGCTCTTGGTCGGGGTCATCTTGCCCTCGGTCGCGATCGCCGACGACGGCGTCATCATCGACGCAGCCGGCGCCAAGCGCGGGCGCTATCCGATCGCCACGCCAATCGCGGTCGACTCCGACGCGACCGCGGCCGCCGAGGTGGCCGCGATCGCGACGTTCGATCTGGGCGTCGCCGGCTACTTCAAGGTCCTCGACCCCAAGTCGTTTCTCGCCGATCTCGGCAGCGAGAAGCTCGGCCTCGACCCGCAAAAGTGGAAAGACGTCGGCGCGTACGGCGTCGTGAAGTATCGGGTCGTCGTCACCGGCGGCAACGTCGAGCTCGAGGCCCGGCTCTACGAGGTCTCGAAGGGCACCACCCCGGTGCTCACCAAGACCTACCGCGGCAACCGCGCCGACCTGCGCGACCTGGTCCACGCCTGGTGCAACGAGGTCGTCTTCTACTACACCAAGGAGAACAGCTTCTTCGGATCCAAGCTCGCCTACGTCACCAAGGGCAAGGGCAAGAGCTCGGTCATGGTCGTCGACTTCGATGGCAACTCGGCCTACTCGGTCACCCGCAACTCCTCGACCAACGTGCTGCCAGCGTGGTCGCCGACCGGGGGCCAGATCGCCTTCACGTCTTACATGCGCAACAACCCAGACCTCTACACGGTCGGCGCTGGCGGTGGTCGGCCCAAGAAGGTCGCGAGCTACAAGGGCATGAACACCGGGGCGAGCTGGTCGCCCGACGGCTCGAAGATCGCGGTCACGCTGTCAAAGGACGGCAACCCGGAGATCTACGTCATCAACGCGTCGGACGGCTCGGTGGTCACGCGCATCACCAACAACAAGGCGATCGACACCTCGCCGGCGTGGTCGCCCGATGGCGGCTCGATCGCGTTCGTGTCGGATCGCGAAGGCGGCCCGCAGATCTTCGTCGTGCCGGCCGGCGGCGGGGCGGCCAAGCGCGTCAGCAAGAACGGCAGCTACAACACGACGCCGGCTTGGTCGCCAGCCAAGGGCGCGCGCATCTTGGCTTACACGACCCGCGACGGCGGCACCTACGACATCGTGACCCTCGATCTGGCCAGCGGCGCCATGGTGCGCGTGACGCAGAACGAGGGCTCGAACGAGGAGCCGAGCTGGTCGCCCAACGGGCGCGCCATCGCGTTCGCCCGCGCGGGCGGAGGCGGTAGCGGGGTCTACATCGCGCCGGCCGATGGGATCGGCAAGGCGGTGAAGGTGGTGAGCGGCTCGGTGACCGGCGTCGACTGGGGTCCTGCCCCCAAGCCATGAGCTCGAGCGGCAGCCGGGAGGGCGCTTCGGGCGCGGTGGGCGCGGTGGGCGGTGGGCGCGGTGGGCGCGGTGGGCGGTGGGCGCGGTGGGCGCGGTGGGCGCGGTGGGCGCGGTGGGCGCGGTGGGCGCGGTGGGCGCGGTGGGCGCGGTGGGCTTCGACCGACGCGCTGGTCACGACACTCCCCGACGCGCTACGGCGCGGTCCGGATGGCGAGCTGGAGATCGCCCATGGTGCGGGGCAGGACTGGCAGCTTCCAGGTGCGCACCGCGCGCGTGAGGCACGCCTTGACCTTGCGCTGCGCCGCTGGCGTGGTGCCATCGCGGCTCGCCGAGTGGAACTGCCAGGCCGGCAGCCACACTCGCGTGGCGCGCTTGCGCAGATCGACGACGACGCGGACGGTGCGCGGTCCCTTGTCGCAAACCGCGAGGGCGGCCCGCTCGGTGGCGGTGATCGACGCCGCCAGGGTCGCCGCCGGGTCGCGCCACGCCGCGAAGGCCGGATCGACCGCCGGTGCCGCTGTCCCCGTCGCGACCACGACGTGAGCGAGCACGACGCGCTCCAGCTCGGCGGGCAGCGGCGGCAGTGACACCCGCGGCACCGCGTCGAGCAGGCAGCGCTCCTCGGCCGTGAACCCGCGGTACCCGACCGGCGGAAACGGCAGCGCGACCGCGGTGTGCCCGTCGGGCGCGCGGGTCGCGATCAGCCCCACCGTCTGCGGGAGCGGGTCGGCCAGGCACGCCCGCAGCGCGCCATCGACGGGCGCCGTGGCCGCCGCCAGCAGCGCCGGAACATCACGCCACGAGGGCGCGAGCTGCGCGGGGGCCGGCGCTGGCTGCGCGGGGGCCGGCGCTGGCTGCGCGGGGGCCGGCGCTGGCTGCGCGGCTGTCACCGAAGCCAGGCCGGCGAGGGCCGCCGCGACGAGCGCGGACCGGAACCGTACGGATGCGGCGAAGCGGGGCATGACGGCGGCGAAGCGCATGGCGATGACTGTCAGTGACCGCCCCCGCAGTGTCGTGGCGGCTTGGGGAGCGGTTGACCGCGACCGCGCCTGAGGTGTCGTCACGGCGTGGGGGCGACCTGGATCGGCGGCGGCGGCGGGGTTAGGGCGCGGTCGCGCTTGAGCGAGCCGGTCGTCGACGAGTGCAGCGCCGCGACGATGACGCCGAGCACGATGATCGCGACGATCAGCAGCACCCCGAACGGCACGCGGTCGCCGAGCGTGCGGCGCGCGAAGAACCGGCCGGCCGAGCGACGGTAGATGGTCTCCTCGACCGTCTTGCCGAGCTCGGGCGGGGCCGGCGCGCGGTCGAGCTTGCGCAGATCGGCCATCGCCGCGCGCAGCTCGTCGACCTCGGTCCGCAACGCCGGATCGGCGGCGAGCGCGGCGTCGACCTCGGCGCGGTCGGTCGCGGTCAGCGTGCCGTCGACGTAGTCGGACAGCATCGCCTGGAGGCGCTCGTCGGCGCTGGGCTCGGTGCTGTCGGTCATCGGGATCCTCCGGGTCGGGTCGGGTGGCAGCTCATCGCTCTCACATGTGCTTCGCGATCTTCTTGCGCAGCGCGAGCCGCGCGCGGTGCAGGCGCGACTTCACCGTGCCGTCGGGCAGGCCGGTGATCTCGCAGATCTCCTCGATCGACAGGTCCTCGATCTCGCGCAGCACGATGACCAGGCGGTGGTCCTCGTCGAGCGTGGCGATGGCGTCCTGCAGCACCTTGTCCAGCTGCGCGCCCTCGACCGCGCGGTCGGGACGCGGCATCGGGCCGGCCGGGCCCGACGATACCACCGCGCTCGCGTTCTCGTCGAGCTCGTCCTGCGCGCGATCGTAGCGGCGCGACAGGTACTTGATCCGGTTCTTGCAGTGGTTCACCGCCACCCGGTACAGCCACGTCGAAAACTTGGCCTCCTCCCGGAAGCTGTCGATCGTCTTGAAGACGGTGATGAACACTTCCTGCGCGACGTCCTCGGCCTCGCTCCGGTTGCCCAGCATCCGGTAGGTCAGGTTGAAGATGCGGTCGCGATGCTCGGTGATGAGCTCCCGGAATGCTCGCTCGTCGCGCTCGCGCAGGCGGCGCACCAGGAGCTGTTCACGGGTTTGCATGAGCGGGTCGAGCATAGCCGACAACACCTGGCACCCCGCGGTTCCCACCGGCCGCTTCGGCTTGGCTCCCCTTCCGCTCCGACGCGGCTCCGGCTTCCCTTCCGCTCCGACGCGGCTCGGCTCCGGCTTCCCTTCCGCTCCGACGCGGCTCGGCTCCGGCTCCCCTTCCGCGCCGACGCG